>Ga0209589_1001443_pt1 | contig 39281 bp, 20 predicted proteins | sample CowpeawhiteBW_FD_187525 | JGI IMG/M metagenome (GOLD analysis project Ga0209589, IMG submission 187525) | Root nodule microbial communities of legume samples collected from California USA - Cow pea white BW (SPAdes) (version 2) | ecosystem: Host-associated > Plants > Roots > Nodule | place: USA...
ATGATTTTTGATTTCCGGAAGTCGACTTCCGGGGATGATTTTTGATCTCCGGAAGTCGACTTCCGGAAATCAAAAATCATCACCGGAAGTCATATATTTTGACTTCCGGAAGTCGACATCCGGAAGTATTTTTGGGGGTGTGATGTCCGTGCGTTTCTTTAAATAGTCAAAGAGTATTTTGGGAATTTAAAAATTTTTTGGAGGTGCAGAAGAAATGCTTGGAGGTGTAGGAAGAAAGACCCAAATTTTATATAGGGCAAAAAGGCCCAGGCCTAGGCCCAGGCCCATCAAATATGACAATTAGTTCATGATTCTATGGTTTAACGCTTGCAGTGTAAGAAAGCTGGACGCTGAAATTGGAAAGCAGATACATCTAACGCAGAACAAAAATCTTCGCAATTTCACCTGATCCGTTTCGGCGCAATTAACGTTAATTTTTTATTGGATTTCTTCTGATTCCGGCATCATGAGTTTCATCTTCGGAAAGAGGAAAACCCCTGCAGGTATCTTTGTTTTCTCCTATAAGTCAACTATTTCATTACCTTAGTTTCAAGAAAATTAAAATGTTTTAATTTTCTATTTATTGCTTGATATTATTATTATTATTATTTAAATTATTATTACACCTGAAATGTTAAATGCAGACTTTAATAATATAATACCATGAGTAAAATTTGAGCAGCACATTGATGTCGTTGTGACAACCAGAATTTTATCGAGCTATTCTGTGTGGCATGTTTTCCATTTTATGCAAGATGGGAACTCTGGGAATAATGGTGATCAGTTTCGCTCATGCATTTACATAACCTTCAGGATGTACAGCTTTAGGTCGACATGATAGTATCGTTTTAATATTTATAAGCTGATATACTCTATGTTGATATCACTGTATGTGATTGTAATATTCAGAAATCTTGAGGGAGAATAAGAGAATGCTGGACAAATCAATTAGAGAGATAGAACGAGAGAGACAAGTTTTGCAGTCACAGGAGAAGAAACTGATTTTGGAGATAAAGAAAAGTGCCAAACAAGGCCAGATGGTATGCTGATTGTCTTTTGAACTTTTGTTAGTATTTGTTGCCAGTGGTTTATGTCTAACTCAAATGTACAAAATAAACTTATAAGATAATTATAAGGTGATGATTGCACTAGTTATGTATTATATTTGGGTATTATCTTTAGTCCATATAAGACTTAGGTGTTTCTCAATATTTTATGCTTTAGTTTTTGGTTGGAGCATTGTCTATTGCTAGGTTAGTTCTTCTTTACTGCATATCCTTAATACCCTCCTCTGCCCCCTAAGGTGGAGGGTGGAGTTTGAGTTTTCTGTCTGTTTATTCATTAGTCACAGAGGGTAGGTATGCGGATGTTGGCTGCTCACTTAAATACAATGTTCATATTATTTCAATTTTCATATACTTTTAGTGTATGTTGCCAACAATATATGTGGCTGGAAAAATTGTTCTCCGTGTGTTAATAATAACAAACATGTAGGACTTGTTTGGAGATATTTTTTCCATAATCACTTCTAGGAGAGAAAAATAAGAAGGAAAAATGAAATTAGTGTTTCTCTAGATTAAAATTAGCGAATATGTTAGTTAAAAATGAAATTATTGGATTTCCTAGCTAATATGATTTTCTTTTACAATTTTGTTAAGCATAAGTTAAGTTTAGCCAATGGTGAAGTCAATTTTCTTTTTCCTTCTTATTGTTTTCTCCTAAAAGTGAATATAGAAAAGTTCCTAAAACAAACCTATGTATATAACGCATACACAGGTATTCACATTAATGTTGAGGATTAAACTGTGTACCTGTTCCTCTTTAAGCAATTGCTTTCCTAATGCAGTCCGCAGGCTCAAAACTATCCACTTAGGCATCTGCTTATTAAAATTGTTGAAGATTGAGCATTCATTCCTTTAGAAAAGCAATGGACAAGCTTGCAATTTGGTGGAACTGATATCTCCTTCTGCTGTTAAATTTAGGGTGTCTTTAATGTGATGCTGATGTTATATTCTTCTCATCGTTATAAGGTGTTTTGTTTAATTTTCACTCATGTAAATGACTTGTAAGCAAATAAATTGTGATTTTATTACAGCGACACTCAACTTGTCTCTTTGGGAAGTATATATGAGATGGCCATAATTTTAAACTCTGAAATTTAACTTCTTGCAATTCTTGCAGGGTGATTGAAACTGGCTTGCATATGATAAACTCTTTTTATTTTGATATAAGTACGCTGTTTTATTCTAGTAATATAATTTGGTAAATGCCGATTCTTTTGACCAATGAACTGATTTCTATGACAAACTTGATTTTTTCAGCAAATTTGTACTTGTGCTCATGATGGTATGTATTTAATTCTTAACACAGCCATTAAGTTGGGTAACCTCGGGTTTTCTGATGCTATGTTTTATTTATGCAATATTTTCCAGGGAGCTGTTAAAGTGATGGCAAAAGATCTTGTCAGAACTAGACATCAGATTGAAAAGTTTTATAAGCTCAAATCGCAGCTCCAGGGTGTATCCCTCAGAATTCAAGTATGTGCAGCATGCTATTGTGGTAGCATATGATCATTATAAGATTATAGTTCTGAATGTGAACGCTTGACTTTGGAAACTGATTGACTGGCTATTATTAAATTCCTGCAAGATTTGATAAAAACTAGTGTCTTTTCTGAATGTGAATGCTGAAATTTGGTTTCTAATGTTTCAAAATTGTTCAGACTTTGAAATCAACACAAGCGATGGGTGAGGCAATGAAAGGTGTGACTAAGGCAATGGGACAGATGAACAGGCAGATGAACTTGCCATCATTGCAGAAAATCTTGCAGGAATTTGAGTATCAGAATGATAGGATGGAATTGATTTCAGAGGTGATGGGAGACACAATGGATGATGCTTTTGAGGGGGATGAAGAAGAAGAAGAAACAGAAGAACTAGTGAATCAGGTTCTCGATGAGATTGGTATCAACATCAATCAAGAGGTAACTTGTTTACCCTTCCACTTATTTTTTTCAGCTGAAGTATATGAACTAATCACTATAATGTTATCTAACAAGTTCTGATTTGATATGCAGCTTCTGAATGCACCATCAACAGCTGTTGCTGCTCCAGCTGCAAAGACTAAAGTGCCTCAAGTTGAAACTGCTGGCGATGATTCCGCCATAGATAGCGATTTACAAGCAAGGTTAGACAATTTAAGAAAAATGTAATCTCCATTCTGATCAAGGGACTCCAACTTTTACTGTCTTCAGTCACTGTTGATTCACTCCTTTTCTTGTTGTACTTTTTCTTTCTAGTTTTGTAAGTTGTTCAAGCTTAACTCTTCTGTAATGCTTTGTTGAAACAATTTCTATGCATGTTGTAAAGTAGTACACTTTGAATAGATATATACTAATTATTTTTTTACTTTGTTGCTCCAGCTCTTCGTAATCACAAGAATCACAAAATTGTGATCTATCTCTAGCCTAAAGTTCATTTGTTTATAACATCAGTTGTTTGAGTTGTGTTGTATAAACTTCTCAAGTTATAAGAGACCCATTCTTAATGATAGTTCAAAGAAAGTAAAGAACTAACAAGATTAATCTTGATATGAAAAAAGAGAGAAAAAAAAAAAGATGTGGAAGATAATATATGCTAATATTAATAAATGCAGATATTTATAATAAAAAAAATAGTATCAAAAACTACTTTAAACACATAAATTGTGAAGTGACAAGTGAAAGATACCTCTGAAAAAGATAACAGAATATCTAATTTTTAAATAAGCACCCAATTTACTTTAAATAATTCTTAAATTAATTAAATGAAAATTGTTAATCTTGATATCCAATCAAAATATATAATATCTTGTATGGTTAATGGGGAGGCTTGAATACGTTGTTCCACTTTTAAATTTTGAAGATAAATTATGTTTAAATCATCACTTTAAAATGTTATAACTTCGTTAAATTATTTAACGTCGACTATACTTTTATTCCTTAAAAGATGTAATATAAAATTGAAATTTATTCGTATTTTAGTTTTAATACGAATTAATCTTCAAACTTTTAAATTAATTATATAATTCATATTTATATTATTTATATTATTTTGACACATTTTAATTCAAATATTTATAGAACGAATAGATTAAAAAATTATTTATTTATTATTCAGTCGTTCACCTACCTACTTCTACTTTTGTTTTGGAAAGCACGATTCTTCTATAGTTATATAAATTGTGAAGCAATAATTGAGATATTAACTAAATTTGGTGCTAGAGAAATGTTGCAGTAATAGGCAATGGAAGTCAATTTTGTGAGAAGTCTTGATCATGGTTGTCATGATCGTTCGCGCTTCAAGGCTTTCTGCAACAGTAACATACTATTTTTTTTCCAATTATTTCTCCTTTATGGATTTCTCTACCCAATGGAATTTGCCATAGTTGTTCTACTACATTTTCAGTAATATTTTATTCTAATATACTTTTTAATTATGTTAAACATTTTTTTCCTAACTAAAACTTCTGAACGGACTCTACATTATATATTTTAAAATTTTAAAACAGAGAAAATTGCAAACAGCCATGTCATGAATTCTAATTGTATAGTTTCTATATGAAAGAGATGCAACGTTACATGATATATTTACTGATTTTACTGTGTGCATGATTAATGAAAAAATAATCGGATAGAATTTGAACAAACCTATTATCTATAAATTGGATTGAGTTTATTTTTTATATTAAACTCAATCCACCCAACCCAAGCTATTTTTAGAAGGTTGGGTTGAATTTTCAATCGGGTTAAAAGTTTGATTTTTTTTTTCTAATAAAAAGTTACAATATTCAAGTTTAAATTAAATAAAAAAAAGATAGTATTTACATAAGATTTCACATGGGTGAATTTTCTCGAAGGTCTTGGAGAAATGGCATAACCAAAATTTTTTAAAGTTTTAATAAGTACAATAAAAAATTAAATTAGGTAGATTTTTAATTATTTTATAAAAAAAGTTATTTAATATTAATAAATAGTAAAACACAAAGTTATTTAATATTAAATTATCTTGTCTCTTACTTACCGGTTTTGTTTATCTTTACTCTTCACATATTTTTTTTCTTTTGAAAATAAAAAATAGTAACTTAAACACAAACTCATTATTAACTATTATGAGTCTTTTGTATAGTAGTTTTTTTAAGATTATAAAAGAAAAAAATAATGATTGTGTGTCCTTTCATAACCTAATTTTAAGTGTGATTTGATTATCATAAATTTTCTTTTTAATAATTACCTTCCTCAATATTTACGTAGATTTTGATAATTTATTTTTTAGTTTTGAATTCTTTTTAAAATAAAAGTATGTTTTAAAAGTAATAAAACAACATAAACTCAATTTCTTTATCTATTCCGAAACATAATTATATGATTCAATCGTTCATTTTTTTTTTATTAGTAACAATGATTAAATCTATTAATTTTGAAGGTATTATTTTAATTTTTTAAAATTATTGATCAAAATTCGTTACTAAAATTTAAATAATTCAATATATAAAGTCATAACAAATTTATTTAAATTCATGTGACACATGTTAAAACATATATAATTTGTCCAGATTAATCAAGTTATCATCACAAAATGAATACTAATATATAAATACAATTAAAAATGTAAATTAAAAGAACAATATTGTGATACATGAAGTCTTCACAATATATCAAACATTACAAAACAAAAACAAAAACAAAAGTAAGACGAATTAAGACACGCATATAATTTACATTTTGAATTGATGTCAACTTATCAATTGTAAGTGCCATATGTTTATTTCCATACAATAAGCTAGTATAATTAGTACAATTACAAATTACCAAACATTTCAGTAATAATCAAACTTTGTTTCGTATAAAAATAAAAAATAATAGTCAACAAAAAGAAGAATCATAAATTAACACGGTCACCATTCACCTACCACGTTCATCCAAATAACTGCAGAAACACAGAGTAGAATCATGCAACACAGATTATTGGTGTGTTTTCTGCTTGCAAGAAACAACAGCGACGAACAACATAATGGAGGTAAACAAGAGAGGCAATAGATAAAGAAAAAATGACAAAGGAAAAAAGTGGAGGGGAATCAAAAACAAGAATGTTAGGTATGCGAAAAAGAAAACTCATCACAGTAATGTTTAGGTTTGTTTGTCTAATGTTAGGATTAATATGTGACATAAATGTTAGAGTTGATAAGAAGAAACGATGTACTCCCACACTAATTCTTAAGGTTGTTTGTTTGATGTTAGGGTTTAATTTAGATTGATTCAAATTTAATCTAATGAGGCCCAATTTTAAATCTAATTAGATTTGATTGGGTAATGAAATATTCAATTCAACTAACATCCATACATTTTATCTTACCTTTATGGTAAGACAACTCTTTACTTTACATATAATTCCAAAACATACATGAATCCAATAAATTATAGTGCAAAATGTTTTCATAAATTGTAATATATCTTATTCTTATATGTTACGGTTAATATTAAATCTAAAATAAATTTATTCTTGAAAATAGAACTATAATTTAAAATTTAAAATTAGAAAATAAGTTTATTTTAAAATTTTAATTATAAATGTTCAAATTAATTATTATTATTATTATTATTATTATTATTATTATGTTTTAATGTTTAAGTTATTAATTGATTATTAATATTTTATTGTTATTTTCATTTTTATGTCTACTAATTAACTACTTAGTTAATTTAATGTAAATTTATAAAAAATATTTACTCCAACCAAGATGTTTATAAAGCAACCCAAACACAAATGACCCCACTAAATTATGGTGCAAAAGATCTTCATAAATACCTATTTATCTTTATTTACTATATTTTACTATGTCATACAAAATTCACACTGCACCTATGCTTTTCATACAATACACGTATAAACTTCCAATGCTTCCGACAAGCATCCCTAATCGAAAATAATAATAATAATAATATTAGTTATAATAGTAACAAATTATTCCAACGTGTCTTTATAATAGCAAATAATATTAGTTATAATAATAACAAGTAATTTGTCTTTCTTTCTGAATTATGCAATGATTTAAAATTTAAAACTTCCATAGACAGCTACAGTCCAACAACAACAATGGTATCGTACCAATCAGAATAAATGGCCATAGATGTGACGATTATAATTTAAACAAATACAAATTTTAAAATCAGTTTATATATATAATAAAATGAATAAATTATTTATGAGTCAGCCTAAAGTGAACGGCAATCAGTTATTTAAAATTAAAAATCAGATCCTATCACTCACTCATGTCTTCACGACAACGAATCAAAATCAAAATCTTGAAATCTTACATTTTTATATCAGAAGAAATCTTGTTCGAAATGATTAAGTCTATTAGAGACAGCAAATTCTTGTTCCCACCAAGAGATATACTTTAAGATCTGCATCAACAATTTGAAAGTGCAGACTCTAAATTTTTATATTACTACTATGATTATTAAGCATTGGTTTGAAGGATATAAGAAGAAGAAAAAAAAAAAAAGTGTGGAGTACTGAACCTCTTTTTGTGACGTAACATCAGGAACAAGGTATCCAAAGTTGGGTGCTTTAGCTGTGTGTTTGTGTCTGTTCCTTGTGGAGAAAGTTGTGAAGGACTGAGTGGTCACAATTCCAGCGCAGTGCCATACCCCACAAACCATCTTCCTCTAATTTGCATTTCATTCTGAATCAATTCCACAAAATCCATTCACAAACTCATAATTGCTCATTCCAACACACCACTACCCGATTCCAGCAATGCCTGCGAGAAACGCAGCACAGGTGTTCGACAAATTGGGCAGTCCAAGTGAGAGTAGAGCCACATGTCTATGCATGGAGCGTGGAACCAGTGCTTGCACTCTGGAAGCTTCCGAACTTCTTCTCCTTCTTCAAAACCAGATAAGCAAACTGAGCATTCATCATCATAACCCACAACTCCTTCGTTCTTGTACTTGAAGCTTGAAACCAAGTTGAAGTTCCTTTCACAGTTTTCTATTCTACTTTCCATCACCACCTCCACCAACCCATTTGCCCCTTCACCTTCTGACTGCATGTCGTGCCTTCTGCTCCTCCTGATGATGATGCAGTTGTACAGGGCTAATGCCGTAGCTGCAACACCCACCACTACAAGGCCATAGTATAACATGGTTGTGCTGGACTTGTCCGAGGAAGAGGGTGAAGGAGGGGGTGACACTACGAAGGGGCCTTGGAAATCACCCATTTCTGGAACTTTGGACTCGGCAAAATTAAGACAAGAACAACAAGTTGGGGAATATGTTGTCGACAACCAGACATCAATCAGAGAAAATCTCGTCTGGTAGCTTGGAGGGCCTGGCGCATGCAATTATAGACATTACCTTTTTTTTTTACGAAATTAAATTAATGTAAAGTTGTTAATCTAAATTCCGTGGTGGTTATGTAATCGTTGGAGAAGAAAAAACGATATTTTTTATTTGTGAGATATCATAAAATATGTTGTAGCAGTGTTGTTTTGAGAGATGAGAAGATAAGAAGTGTAGTAAATATGTAATACAATAATGAGTACAGACAGAGACAGTGAACACAGAGATGTGTGAGAAGGCGCAGAATTGTTGATAAATGTGCATTTTTTTTTCCCGTTGCATGCGGGTATGGTAATACTATGTATGTAATTAATATATATACACTTCTATATGAAACCCCTTTTGTATCCATTCAGAATGCACAATTGTATTTATTCGCCTCTCAACTCGGCTCCTTGTAATGTCTATTTCCAATAGGGACGTTTTGATTGACACATGCAACAGAATTTTCTGCTCTTTCATCTTTTCGTTTTTCACCTCTTTCGTCTTTTCGTTTTCAATCAAAAGCTAGAAGGGCCACACACAGCATTCTAAGTATCTCCATAAGTTGGACGAATAATAATGTTTCAGGTTTTGTAAGTATCAAAATGATGCATTGTTTCGGCATAGTCCTGTAACCCCAAAATCATCCTTCTTTCGGGAAATTTCGAAAAACCAATTTTAAGAGAGTTACGAGAAATAATTCTAGAACAGATCTAGAAAATAAGTTTCAAAATGACTTTATTTTTTTAGAATGTAATAAAGGTGAACTTAACAGATGGGAGGAATGTAAACAGCAATAGCCCAATCCAAGTGCAACCAAACTTGGGCTAACCCAAATTATAGCCCAAAAAGAGTGGAACACGCTCAAAGCCCAATATATGGTAATAAAACACAACGAGAGGATGGACAAAGCAAAGGAGAATCTAAACTTTTGAAGCAAGAAGACAAAAAAAGATAACCTTAACTATGATTTCTAACGGAGAAGTTGCCACGTAAGACATAAGAAAACATGCTAAAAATTCCAACATCTCCTTCTCTCAGTTTTCAGAAACATCTCTCTCTGGCACACGCACCACAACCGTTTCACTTCTTCTCACTTTTGAAACAAGTTTGAGCAGAATAAGAAACTTGCAGGGGAAAGGAATGGCTTCAACTTCAGCAGTTTCAAACGCAATGGAAGGTTTGAGGTGAGGGCATCCATGAAAGAGAAAGTGGTGATTGTTAGCGCCGTCATTGGTGTTTCCAACTTTGATCCCGTGAAACGAAGCTGAGGGTTTTTCTAGAGTTTATCTGTGTTCTTCACTGTTGAACTCTCTCTCTCGTTTGTAACTAGGGGTGGGCATGGATTGGATATTTAATGATCCAATCCACATCCATTTTAGATCCAAATAATTGGATTAGACTTTTGACCCAAATCCATTTTTTTAGCAAAAGTAGTTTGGATTTTTTTAAAATCCAGATCCAAATATTTGGATCAAGATTTAAATCCAATCCAAATATTTGGATTAAGTTTAAAATCCAGAATCCATTTTTAATAAAAGAAATTTAAATTGAATTTCTTAAAACTTGTGTCATTAAGGCCCGAATGACTCGGATGGGATTGACGACCCGGACAACCCAGACAGGCCCGACGACCCGAACGACCCAAACGAGCCCGATGACCCGAACGGGCTCGAAAACCCGAACGGGCCCGAAAACACGAACAGGCTCGATGAGGCGAACGGGCCGAACGACCCGAATGGGCCCAACGACCCGGATGGGCCAGACGACCCGAACGGACCGGTCCAAATAGTCGGGCCCAATCGGGTAGTCGGGCACGTTCGAATCGTGGGGCCCGTTTGGGTCGTCAGGTACGTCAAGGTCATCAGGCCCGTCTGAGTCGTCGGGCCCATCCGGGTCGTAGGGCCTGTCCGGGATGTCGAGCCCGTCTGGGTCGTAGGGCCCGTCCGGGTCGTAGGGCTCGTTCGTGTCATCGTGCCATCCGGGTCGTAAGGCCCGTATAGGTCGTCAGGCTCGTCCGGGTCGCCAGGCCCGTTAGGGTCGTCCAAGTCGTCAGGTCTGTCCGGATCGTCCGGCCCATTCGGGTCGTCCGGCCCGTTCGTGTTGTAATGCCCATCCGGGTCGTAAGGCCCGTGTAGGTCGTCGGGCCCATCCGGGTCGCCAGGTCGTCTGGCCCCTCCAGGTCTTCGGGCTCGTTCGGGTATTCAAGCCTGTTCGGGTTTTTGGGCCTGCCTGACTCTTTCGGGTCTTTGGGCTGCCTGACATGTTTTCGTCACTGGTTCTGCCTGGTCCGTTCGGGTTTTCGGGTCCGCGTGACCCTTTCGAGTCTTCGGGTCTGCCTGACCCGTTCGGGTTTTCAGGCCCTCCTTACCCCGTTCGATTCTTTGAGCCCGCCTTACTCGTTCGGGTCATCAGGCTCGCCTGACCCGTTCGAGTCTTCGGGCCTGCCTGACCCGTTCAGTTCTTCGAGCCCGCTTGACCCATTCGGGTCATCGAGCCCGCTTGGCCTGTTCGGGTCTTTGAGCCCGCTTAGCCCGTTCGGATCTTCGAACCTGCCTAGCCTGTTTAGGTCTTCGGGTCCACCTGGTTCATCAGGTCATTGGGCCTGATCGACTCGTTTGGTTTGTCGGGCCCGCCTATCTCGTTCATATCTTTAGGCCCGTCCAACCTCTTATAGTTGTCGAGCCTGACCGATCCGTATAGGTCGTCGAGCAAGACCCATCCAAGTCTGAATTTAGTATAGTTCATCTCAACCATTAGTCTAACCCAACTAAAAATTTAAATTGAAATTTTGGATTGGATTTTTTGGATTATCCATATTTAAAAATCTTGATTTATAAAATGGATATCCAATCCATAAGATATATAAAATGTAAATTAGATTGGAATCCATATCTATTAAATGGATTTTAAATGGATTAGATTTTTAATAAAATGGATTATAAATGGAGTGGATTGGATCAAGAAAACTAAATTTTTTGCCCACCCCTATTTGTAACATTTGATTTTATCTCCCTTTGTGCAGAAACCAATTCTTGCAATGCAATGAATCATTTTGAGTATCATATAAACATCTTGATCACATCAACACTACAAGAAAAATTGATTATACTGATATAAATATTCATCATTAAAAGGCATAAATATGTCACTAATAGTATTTTGTGATAAAATTAAAATTGTTACTAATAGTTATGTCACTATTATATTTGTGACAATAATTTTAAATGTCACTAAAACTAAATTTTATTGTGACAAAAATAGTTGTCACTTTTAATTTTGTGTAATAGTGACAATAATGAAATATCACAAACATATAAGATAGTAGTTATAAATTTATTATCACTATTATATTTTTTTAATAATAATAATAAAAAATTATGACAAATATATAAAAAAGTAAAATTAATTAGTTATTACTATTATTAATTATTATTATTATTATATTGCCAAATTTTATGTGATAATTATAGTAATTGCAAATAGCTAATGAATAAATAAGTCACATTTACATTTTGAAAATAAATATCAATTAAAATAAATAAACATGAAATATAAATATATAACATTCATTACATTTAAAATTACAAAAACAAAAATATGTAACTATATATCCAAAAATTACATATAAAATGATACCTAATTCTACTTTATACAATTACATTAAATAAGTATTTTAAAAATAACATATGACAACATCTTCAAGGATTTTGATCCTACAAAATAAAAATAAAAAATTAAATCATTAATATTAATAATAAATAATCGATAATATATTATAAATGTAAAAATATCCATTACATTTAAAATTACAAAAACTAAGATATGTAATTATATATCAAAAAATGTACATATAAAATGATACTTAATTTTATTTTATACAATTACATTAAATAAGTATTTAAAAAATGGCATATGATAACCTTGATCCTGCAAAATAAAATAAAAAAATAAATCATTAGTATTTAATAAAAAATAATCGATAATATATTATAAATGTAAAAATATCCATTACATTTAAAATTACAAAAACTAAGATAAGAAATTATATATCCAAAAATGTACATATAAAATGATACCTAATTTTATTTTATACAATTACATTAAATAAGTATTTAAAAAATGGCATATGACAACATCTTCAAGTATTTTGTACCTAAAAAAAAGTAAGTCATTAGTATTTAATAAAAAATAATCGACAATATATTACAAATTTAAAAATATAATCATTGATATTAAACAAAATACTCCTACCTTGCAAGTGTGTTGGTCTTGTTCTTAAGGTACAAATCCAAAATGCTTAACTAACGGTAATGCTTTTGAATCCTTTTTTCTCTCCATCCATATTTTTTAAATTGTCCTGTACAATATTAATATAAAATAGTTAACACAAAAAATATTCATGATAATAAAATAAATTTGTATGAATATGATTATACCAAACATAAAATAAATTTAATGGTAATATGACATTCAATATGTCAATATATGTAACAAATCAATATTAATAATGATGTATAACAAGATGGTTAATTGTTATGGGGTGATTATGATTATTTTTTATGTTTATTTTTCCTATGAAGTGTTTTAAGTATTTTTCTAAGTGTTTCCATACCTATATGGAGGCCTAATATTTTAGTGCTTCCTCTTTTTAGAGCTTAATCAACATTCACATAAGGTTTGTAGTGGAATTTAGTTTTCCAATCGAGACTCTTCTTCAAACAAGAGTATAACTTTGTGTCGATGCTAAATTATGTGGATTCAAGCATACTATTATTGGTTTGAGCTATTTTAGGGGAGAAAAATGAAACTAAGAAGAAAACATTTTATACTAAAAGTTGAATGGGTAGAGAAAACTACATGGAGTTATTCAAGCACTCATCAAATTTCACATGTAGAGGAAGTATTATGTTTTCTTATCGATATTAAATTAAATTTTGAAAGATGCGAAATAAATTCTCACTACCAAAATCAATGTGTTATTATTTAAAAAAGTGAAACAATTTAATTTTTACAACATTTTTCCCTGGAGTAAAGAGGTAGGTGGAAATTTTTAGGTTTAATTTCTAGTTAATACTCACATGATTATTATTACTATTGGAGTTTCACATAAAAAAAAGTTACATATTTTCATAGATCAATGGCAGAAAAGAACAATATTCTCATAAGTCAGGCATAACAAAAGAGGAGATGAACAATGCCTTATTGAAAGACAACAAATTAAGAAAGAAAGAAAAATTAATACCTTAGAGAGATTAGTTCCTTCTACTTATGGACAAGATTTAATTAACATATAGTCATTAAAAAGCATGATGATGATAAACAATATGTATGACAATAAGAAATTAATGGAGTTCCAAATTTTGAAAGATATATAAGACCAACCTGTTAGGGGTGAAACAATGAGAGTGAAATGTCACTGGAGGTGGAAAGGAACACAAATAGAAGTGGGATGTTGGTAGGGGTGGAGAGAAACACAAATAGAAGTGGGATGCGGTGGAGATGGAATGCTATAGAAGTGGAACACTAGAATTGGAAACAGTTCTTCATGATCTACATTTTATAAAACTAAAATAAAATCTAGAAGTTAAAACCAATATTAGACTACACCTAAAAAAAACTATCCTAATTTTGTTTTGTATAAAAATAACTGAATTTTAAACGTGGCAACTAAAAATGAATAAATGCTAATGTTAAAAATGTTCATTTTCATATGTTAAAATAAAAATTAAGCAAACAATTTTATTATTAGAATTTTCTAGACCGTTGGATTTTATATATAATAACAAATTTAATATTTAAACAAACAAACTGTATAATTGTATATTTTTCATTAATAACAACCTAATAAATACAATTGTGTAATTTTATATAATAATAATAATAATAATAATAAACAAATTTTCTCAATTTTTTAAAACAAATTCACTGTATAACATGTATTAGAAATAATTATCAATCTTATTTTTAAAAAATATAAAATTAAAGATAAGGTTTGATAAAAATATCTAAAGAAATTCTTTATTAATATTGTAGTAAGATTTTATTATTACTTATTTAAGATTTATTTTTTAATTTATTAAAAATATTATTCGGCATATTTAATTTAAAATCATAATTTACTATATTTAAGATTTGATTTAGTATATTAAATATTTATATAAGGTACTATTTAATTGTGAGATGTTTTTACATATATCTATAACTGAAAATATATCACAAAAATCCTTATCTATTATTCAAATAACTTGCAAGATACTTTAGGTATTTTCACTTAGGTCTATAAATACATTTCATATATTTACTCAATTTTCTCACTCACTATAATACTCAGCTATATTTTTCTTTATATTTTATTTAGGTTAGAGATGACAACGAATAAGACATGGTAGAACCTACTTGTTATCCGTTGTGTTTGAAAAATCTGCTTTGTTATTTGTCTTTAGAGCTGTCAAAACGAGTAACCCGGCCCGACCCGGCTCGATCCACCACGGGTTGATGATTTAGTGAGTCAACCCAACCCGACTCACTTTTTAGCGAGCCAAAAAAATTTGAACCCGACCCGGCCCACCACGGGTTGGCGGGTTAAACAGGTTGGCTCACGGGTTCACTTAATTAAAAAAAATATTATTTTTTATTTTTTTTTCAGTCAAAATTAAATTGTAATTCTAATTAAAATCTAAATAAACTTTAATACAATCTAAAATAAAAAAAAATACAAATTATTTATGTATTGGATAAAAAAATAACTTAACATGACCTAAATGTAAAGCCCAACTTAATAAAAAATAAATAAAAATACTTGTGTGACCCTTTTATCTGCGTTGGTGAGCCAACTCGGCTCACCACGGATTCAACCTAGATGAGCCGAGTCAAAAATCAACCTGTATTAAAATTTATAAAAAAATTTCAACCCAACCCAATCCGAACTCGTGGTAAGTCTGGTTGGCTCGGGGGTTCCAATCTATTTTGACAGTTCTATTTATCTTGTTACTTATCGAGTATTTGTGGAAAATTTTCTTGTGAATATTTTTTTATACGTGCCTATTTGTGTTGTTACTTATCTACATCTCTAATTTTGAAGGTCAAAAGTACAACCTAATATTATATCGAAATCATCTGAAAAACATGTAATAACAATATAAATGAAGTAGTATTATCTTCATCATTTTCCTCTAAACCAACGGCTGATAATAAACAGATGTGTTACAGTAATAAGTATGGATAAATTGGTATTTTTCTTAATAGTTTCTTTTCTTCACTATATTAATTATAGTAGATGTGTTTAGTTACTATACAATAAATGTTATACTTTAATGAAATTAATCTCTTTTTTATATACAAATTGGCGGAACACTAAGACAGGTGATCCAATTATTAGTTAAAAGAATTAAAATGATAGATCTCAATGATTTTAAGATTTTTTTCTTTTAAAAATACATATGTTATTATCAAATTTAATGATTCTAACTAAATTTACTTACTTTAATGTGAAAATAATTTATTTGTTATTTATTTTGTTCAATTTAATATCTTCATTATTGAAATAATCAATTAATTTCTTTAATTTTAAAAATGCAATATACTAAATAATGATAATAAATTTTTCTATAATAATGAGTATGAGATGGCAAAATCGTCCCGTCGCACCTGGTTGCTATCGTATTATAGTGGATTGTTTACTTCTTTTATTTTGATTTGTTGTTTTTTATGTGAAGTTAAGCTTTTGTTACATTAAAATTATTTTATCATTTGATTTTTTTCATGTGTATTAAATAAATTATTAATTATAACTATGTAATGCTCATAGACACTTTTATTTTTTAAATAAAGTAAAATTAAATTAATAATTATTGAAGTAAAAATAAAATTCTTTAAACGTCATAATTAGCCATTAAATTTTATAAAATTTAATATTTATTAATTATTGGTGATCGATATTCCGCAGGATAATTTTTTAAAACATCATGTGACTCATGGGATAATGCAATACTTTTAAGATTCATTCAGGTTCCAAATTTAAAAAAAATGTAATATAATAACCATTCTATATGTTAAATTGGCAACATCCTCAACCTACCGTAGATTAATTACTTAGTGAACCTATCGTAGATTAATTACTTAGTGAGTCAATTCAATCCGACTCATTTATTAATGAGTTAAAAAAATTTGAATCGGGTCTAACCCACCACGGGTTGATGGGTTAAATGGGTTGGCTCACGGGATCACTTAATTAAAAAAATACAATTTTTTATTTTTTACTAAATTATAATTAAAATCTAAATAAACTTCAATACAATCCAAATACAAACCAAAATTACATAAAATACAAATTATCCATGTATTAGCTAAAAAAATAACTAAACCTGACCCAAATGCAAAGCTGAACTTAACAAAAAAACACTTTGTGACCCTTTATATGCGAGTTGGTGAGCCAACTCGACTCACCACAGGTTCAACCCGGATGAGCCAGGTTCTAGGTGGACCGAATCAAAAATCAACCCGTATTGAAATATGTAAAAAAATTTCAACCCAATCCGGTCCAAATCCGTGGTGGACATGATTGGCTCACGAATTCAAACCCATTTTGACAGCTATAATCCACATAGTTTAGTTTTATTAATTACCGTTGTGTATTTATTAAAAGATACATTATACTTAAATTAAAACAATTAATATTAATCTATTAATTATTTTATTGATAATTAAGGTATTTTATTAAATTTGTATTAATGAGACGGAGCTAAATAAATAATACTACATAAGACATCTTTATCACAAGCATAATCATTAATTTAAACCATGAGATTGTAAAATCTTCTTATTCTCATATAGCACAAAATTTAAAATAAATTTCATAGTCATAAATATAAAACAGTATTTGTTTGCCAAAAGTAATTTTTTTCTCCTAAGATCCGTCATACAAAATTAAAATGGAAGTGGTATAAATTTTTTTTTATCGGAGTAAAAGTTACAATAAATTTAAAAAACGAAGTGACATCATGATACCTAACAGAATAAAATAAGATCTTACATAAGACTTTGCGAGCGAAATGACCAACCATAATTAAAACAAGTATTATTTTTCCTGAGTGTTTCAAGGGCAAGGATTTTGAGATGACCGGATAATAATTGTTAGAAATAAATTAATAAGAATTTATATCTATATATATTTGGTTGAGATGACCGATTGACTCATATTTTTTTTGACTTATTTTCAATTCATCATTTTAATTATTTTTTAATTATTTATTTTAATTTTTTTGAGTGATATCATGATCTGATGATATATGGATGATTGAAGTGATGATTAAAAGTAAATAAAAAAAAATATCAAAATATCATTATCAAGTAATACATGTTTGATTTAAGGTACTAATTGTTGGGAGAGCTTGGATGGAAACTCTGAAAAGTGATTAAATAGTCGAAATCCAAGTTTGGATATTTTTTCTGGTTATAATTGAAGATCTGATTCAGTGGTTTAGGAGAAGAGCAATTAAGCAAAGCATAAAGGGAAAATAAGATTAGGGATAAGTTTGGTTATTGGTGAAACTTAAATGAGACATGATCTTGGTACCAAAGAATGCAATATAGAATGAGTGAAACGCAAGTTGGCAACGTTAACGGGTCACCTAACAGAGGTGATGTCAACCTTGTAAAGTTGATTTTGTTAAAGTGTGGATTTTTCAAAAGTGTGTATGAGTGTCTTTGCGAAGGGGAATAAAAGGATGATGAGATATTAAAAATTATGGTAAAATAATTAAAAAGTGTCATTAGGGCATAATTAAAGAGCGTGGATTATTATAGTTGGATTGCTGGAATTGGGTCCAACCAATGATGGAGATATCTAAATCTTCCATTATTATAAAAAAATAGCTTTCATTGGCCAAACTAGAGTTGAGCTCCTTTCCAACCTATTTGCTGGAAATGCAAGGAACAAAGGGAAACAAAAGCAAAAGTAGATTCCCACCGCACATGTTATGTACTACACAATGTCTAATTTGTCTTCATTTTATTTATATCATCACATTTTCATTCACTCATTTCCTCAAACACATACCATACTTGTTTTTCCTCATTCTATTTTGCAGTGACGCTCTGAGGCTCTGAGGTGATGGACAAATGATGGTCTAAGAATTATAGGTGTAGGAGTATGAATGAGTATGAATCTACCCAGGAGGAAAAGGTCCACTCCTTCAAAATGCAAAATCTAAACCAGAACCACTCAAGTGGGCCTTCTCTTCTGAGATCAGGAAATTAGGCTGCCACAAAATGGGTCCACCAATAAAGACATCTGCACAATCACAGAGAAATACAAACAAACCATGGAATTATCAACTATGAAGTAGAACACATCTATAAGAGAATAAAAAGTAAGGGGGAAATTGGAAAGTAAAAAGGAACCAACCTCAGTAGGAAGGGATAAGCATGGAGAAGTGAAGTTCAGTTCCATCCCAAAACAGAACCTTTGGGTCCCTTTGTCATCTTGTTGGGGGTCACTGTTTACACTCAGAACTCTACTGCTTTCTTTTAACCTCATACACAATCAACACCGGAATAATTTTTATTTCTCACCCAATATTAGCCATTTGCTACAGCAAAATAAATTATAAAATTAGTCAAAAGTTCCTCACATCGCTCATCTGAGATTCTGTTCTTCTGCTGGTGTGATATGGGGAACCAAAAACACTTTATCTTATATTATAAAGCTGCTCTCTTCCATCTGTTTCAGAGCATCTCCACACATATGTATGCAGTTCTCAGTTGTCACTCCCACAGAGATAAACCAGGTATGGTTTTCTTGGTAAGGAAACTCTGGCTACATGCGCATAGGCCAAAAACAGTGTCTGCAACTGCAACACCCTTCTCACTTTCAGTTCTTCGCTAAAGTAAGATCTGGGAACATTTTGGTTCGAGATATAAAGAGAATAAAGGTAGTCTATGACGAGTTTCCATCAAAACTAGATAAGAGATGTGAAAAAGAATGACGGACAAAAAACTATCAAGACCCTTTGGCCCTTAGCCCCTTTTGACAAGCAGAAAGAAACTCAAGAAAAAAAGTTTATCAAAGCTAAAAGCCCTTATCTCTTGCAAAACCTCATCATGGCATGGAAAAAAGCATATAAACAAGAAAGGTCCATCTCATTATAATCCATCACATGTTCAAATCCAAAGGGAAAAAGCAATCACGTTGAATAGGAAACAAAAGGGGTTGTTCTTATTCACCTTTTGAAAGACAGCAGCATGATTAAATAGGCACACAAACATGTTACATTCCTATTAGATCCACAGTCACAAGGTTATGATAGAACTCAGAAATTCCGGAAAATCATTTGTTTTTATTTGAAATGTAAGCAGTAAGCGATGAGCTAGAGAAAGTTCTGTAATACAAGAGGGCTTCGGCTACAGAACCTAATCTTGATCTACCCCTCAACACAATTGTTATATCGTGCATCTCCACCAAGCAAAAAAAGAAAAGAAATTAAAAGAAAAAGAAGAAAAACAAAAAAGTTCCCTAAAGAGGCCTGTGTCGTTTGTGGCCAGCTTTGCCGTCAGATTTTACAGCACCACTGGAATCCCCTTCGGAAGAAACCTCCATGGATTTGGTAAAGGAGCTCGAAAGATCCGCATAAAGGTCAACCACTCTTCTGATGTTGTTGTTAAGCTCCCTAATAAGGCCAACGTTTCTGCTGAGATTGTCAGGGACCTTGGACTCGTGATTCTGGTTTATCTCATTGATGAGTACCCGGTTCTGATCCAAGATGTCCTGGACTTGAACAAAGCTTTTCTTAAACGTTTGCAAGATCTTGTTATCAATCTGTGTACCGTTGCCGAGACCAGAGAATGTGTCTCCTTCCATGTTTTTTTTTTTTATATTTTTTTTGTTGGAGTCAAAAGCTTGATCGAGTCAGAACCAGCCCTGCATCATGGGCGAAAAGAAGATGATGAGAAGAAAGAACAAAATATGTGAAATACAGAAAGCGTTTCAACATATTTTTTTAATTTATCCATAATCATATCCTTCTATGTGTACCTGCCTGCACTAACCAAAACAGAGAGACAAAACATAAGCAGTTTTGGAATTGTTTAAGGCATTGGGCAGATAAGACAAGCTCTGTAGTAGAAATCATGACCACCATGAGTTTCTTTTCCAGAGGAATCAGATTATAAACTTCAATAACAATAATAATTATTATATTTATTATTAATATTTCTACTGTTGCTATTATTACTATTATTATTTATTATTTATATTGATGGGGTAATTTTTTAAAAATGATGAGACGGGAAAAAGCAGATCCCATTTCCATAAAAGGACCTTTTTTTAATGTACTCAGAAAATACCTACCTAAAGCACAGAGTTCCGAAGAAGAATCTAAAAGCCACCCCCACCCAAAAAAAAAACAGTCAATGATGCAGAAGAGATGATATTACGAAGTACTACAGCAGAGACAGTATCATTAACCCTTTTCAAGCAAAATTACGAAAAACAAAAATAGCAGAAGTAAGTAACCGTCCAAATGTTAAACTTTAAACTCAAATATACACGTTTAAGAAAAACAAAACTCCCATTTAATAATCTCAGATGAGCATTAACACTCAATAAAACTCAGCAAAATCCAAATTAACTTAACTACAAAGAATTAAAATATTCCAAAGGAACTTGGAAAAGTTTTCTCGATATAAACAGAAATTGGTCAGACAATAACAAAAAAAAAAAACCATTTGAGTTTGTGGAACCAACAAATTGTAATTGCTGAGATCTCGTGCGAATGTTTTAGTGAAGGAGGCGAAGGAAAAGAAAAGGAGCTGATAAAACCAATGAGTGGGTGAAACTGAGATCAAGAAACTCCTCATGAAACAGTTGTTGTGGGAGAAAAACAAAGAGAAGAGAACAAAATTCACATTTTATGAAACTATGGCGCGTTGTTAATTGATTTGTTTTGAGAAATTAATGTAAAGGTAAAAATAAATAAAAAAATAAAAAGATTGAAAAAGTTTGTTTATACTAATATGAATAAATGATATTATAATAATTGACATGAATGAAAAATGGTACCTTGAAAGTCTGAAGCATTATATTGAGGGAGAAGAGACAGAGATTGAAAGGAGAGACGAGGGATTCCCGAGGAGCAGTGAGTAATAAAGATCGGCGATTGAATCGAATCTGCGGAGCAAAGGGGCTGTCCTCTGAATTCAGAAAGAGAGAGAGAGAGAGAAAGAAAGAGAGAGAAAACAGAGAATATGTAGATTTGACAGTCACGCTCGGACCCCTTTGTGTCTTAATATTTAGCACTATTCTATAATCAATATCCACCTGTTTTCTCATTTTCATTTTATATATTACAAACACTATTCATTTTATTTTATTTTTTAATTTCATCAAATATATTTTTATCTTTTAAAATACTCATTTAGCTTCTTATCTGTTAAATCTGACTCAACTAGGCTTCTCATATCACTGTCTCAAATTTAACCGACTTTATTAAATTATTTGCTAATTATGCTTAGCACTGAAAACTTCTTTCTCTCCCTTCTAGTTTTTTCACTTACAAAACTTTATTCAGTTTTTCTTAATCAACAAGTTAATTAATGTTAACAGCACAAAATATTTCAAATATATTTAATTTACTTTTCATAATTTCATAAGAGTGGTGGGATTTTTTTTGTTTGACGACACGTGGCTGGTTGATGATGTAAAGATTTGTATGATGAGAGGACCCTACTTTTGCCAGCAAAGCATGTACCGATTCTTTCCTTAATATTCAGAATCAAACGAATTATGATGGGCGATCACAGGAGTTCCAAAATTTCTGTCGGCCCAATTTTTATATTAAGTGAATGTAACTACCATTTACTCTGATTCTGCTGCTACAGGATAAAAAAAATGTATAAAATTAAATTAAGTAACATTTAATAATATTTTTTATATTTTTTATTAATTTTTAACTTAGTGTGATCTTTATATTTTTCTTTTAAATTTAGTATACTTTTTTTTGTTACATTGATATTAACGTTATTTCCTTTTAAATTAGACAATAAACATGTAAAAAATTTCAGGATATTAGTAGAATTTATAATAAAAATATTAAACTATTGTTGTAAATATAGAGATTAAAAATTCTATTAATGATGACAAATATATTAAAGATTAATTTAAAGTTAACAAATTTTACTAGACAAAAATTAAGAAATATAAAAAAAATAAGATATATTGGTCAGATGAGATTAGCCTACTTTTCACTTTTGCCCTTTGTTAAAATTAAATAGATCAAATTAATATATATATATATATATATATATATATATATATATATATATAGAGAGAGAGAGAGAGAGAGAGAGAGAAGCACCCTTCCCTTTTATTAAAAATATTAAAGAATTGAAAATATAAAAAAAATATTGTTTACATGTACTTTATGGTTTTATATCAATCTTTGGTTTTTAATATATTTATCTATTGGTTTATTTAGTAATCTTTAAATTCTGATTTATAATTTTTAAATGAGTGCTTCAAATAATAATAATAATAATAAGAGAAGAAAGGAAGAAAATGGAAAAATTGAATTGGAAAGTTTTTTTTTTTCAAAATTTGCTCTTTTAAAATTCAACTTTCTCTTTCTTTTTCAACTAAACATTATTGGTGCTCCCTTATTTACTTCTTCTGAATAAAGGTAAACTGTAAATAGCTTGTTGAGGTGAATTACCATATATGGTTTAAAGAAAAATACTTGGCAAATAACATAAATGGTTTGATTATCTTAATCTTTAAGATTGTTTAACTCAAAGTTTCCAATAGAATTTTGAAAAAAAGAATTGTGAAAATGAGTTTTAACAATTTAATTTTTTTAATTGTGAGTGAAAATGCAGGTTAAATAGATTTAAAAGTTTAATTTTCACATCCTATTTTGAATGATTTAGCCATAACATTGAAGCGTTGTATTGTGTTTTAGGTTTAACAAGGTATTTTTTACATCTCCAACCATAAGGTTTGAAAATGGAAAAGAAAAATAAATTTTGTCTAATATGTTGTGAATCCCTAAATGTTTGAGATTTGTGGCATGAATCAAATAAAGAAATGTAAAAATGTTTAATTGTATGATGAGACATTACTACTTTATGTTTGGGTTGTCATGGATCGTATACAAATACTGATTCCAGCGCGATCCCACCTGGAGAATACCCAAATAATTCAATGTTTTCAACAATTTCATCATTTACATTCTTTATGCAATCTCACGTGAAGAAAATACAAATTTATCAACAATTTATGTTTCGTTTATTTTTATAAAACAGATTTAGTAAAATATGAATTTGTCTTATTTTTATTTAATGTAAAATAAAAAATAAAAAAAACTTATAAGAGTGTGGTCAATTTAGTTTTCTCTACGAACATTATCAAAAAGTTTCTAGTTTGATCAATTTAATTAAAGGTGTAGGAGGAATTAAACAAAGATAACGTTATATATACATATAATTTTTTATAACTTAAATAACGTATATCTGTCTTAAACATCTTTTCTAATATTATTGTTACTTATAATATTGTTATGCATCTCATACAGGATTATTCCTTTCTAAAAATAATTAAAACTTGAAATATCTTCTTTGGAACTGTTTTAAAATTTTTCAGAAATCTCGTTTCAATCATTAAAATTAAGTACTTCCAATCCTAATATTGTGGATGAAATGTTTAATAATCAAATCATTCAGAGGATTTATTTCAATACATTATTTTATAGGTCTGATTCAACTATTTATATATATAATAAGTCTTCGTCAATTTATATGAAAAAATGTATGTATAATTCCATTGAAAAATGAACCATATCTTAAATCGGATCAAATTATAACTATTTAAATAAATTTTATAAGAATAAGATCAATTAAGAGGAACAATTGTTGTTATTATGAAGAAATATTTTCTAAAGGAAATATATTATTTATATCTATTTATCAAAAATCGATATGAGGTGATATATATATATATATATATATATATATATATATATATATATATATATATATATATATATATATTAATAAATATTCATTTATTAGTACGTTATGACATTTAAATTTTAAGAAACTAAGATTTATGATATCTTAAATAATGAATTTTAAATATAACAATCTTACAAACTCAATTTATAAAGTGAGAATAACAAATTTTGTTAAAATAAATTCTAACTCATGACTTTGATATTATGTTAAAAAGTATATTTTAAGTATAACTTAGTCTTATAAAACCAATTTATAAAATGAGATTTACATTTACTTGTATACTTTAAATTGACATTATCTCTATTATTAGAAAGAATTTGCTTTCTTAAATAAATAATTTTAATTAATCAATTTAATTAATCCTTTGACATAAATGTAAGTGACATGAATTTTATGTTGAAAACTAGTTAGATGCTAAGAAACCTTAAGAAACAATTATAGTATAATTTTAAAAACAAAAAAAGGATGTTAAATCTATGACATAATTTTTTTTTTCATTACTTGAAGTCACCTACTTCTTGAACAAATTATTATAAAATCTATCTACTTTTTTTATTAACAACTAATTGGTGGGAAAAATATTAAAGGAGATAGAAAGGAACTATATTTGATAAATTATATTATTAATAAAATTTGAAAATTATCAAAATATACAATTTTATCATAAACGGTATGCCACATTATTAAAATGGACTTTAATTAAAAATAAAAACAAAATTATTGATAGGCTGGCAGATTCACATTGCACTAAAATACAACATAAAATAAATTATTTAAAAATTCCTAAATACAGTTATTTTTGAACATTTTAACATTTCCATCTTTCATTTTAATAAAGAAAAAACGCATACCATTTTTTCATTCGAGAATCAGAGTAGTTTATACATTAATAAAGATATCACTTCATACAGTATAATTTACAATTTAAATTATTCAAAATATATATGAAATACATATTTTATTTTTATTATAAATAATATAAATAACTGTTGATATATACTAAACGGCATCGCATTCCTGAGTTATAAATCGTTTCCCGACCTCTGGAAAGTTCTTTACCATTAATAAGTATAAATACTGAAAGCAACAATCTGATAATGATATATGGAAAAATGTTTGTTCCGTTTGATATGATTTAATTTAAGGTAATGTTTGAATTATTGGTACACTTGTAAAAATATGAGAGATGGAGAAATAGGTTTAGTAAGATATTTTATGATTAAGTTGTCTGTAATAATTCCCATAAAAAAACGTTGTGTTTGATAATAATTGGATTTGGACAGGTACCGTATATAATTGTACGAGAAGAAGAAGAAGTGGATGAGGAAGGATAGTGGAAATCCAAACGGGGGTACTGGAGTCAACACCAACGTGATTCTCAATAGGATGTTGTTGTGTTGGATATTTATAATGTTTTGTTTGGTGTATTAAGAAAAAAACAGGTACAAGGAAATCTGAGGTAACTGTTTGGGGCGAATCGGAGAAGGACACGTGGAAATGGTGAGATTAATAATGTGAAAAGCGTGGGTCCCACTAAGAAGTGTGGTGTCCAAAGCTCATAAGAGGAACCGGACACGCTACTTTTGGCCTCACCATTGGAGACCCATGTATATATTATTGGTGTCTTCAAGAACAAGAAAAAACGCTGTTGAAACTTCGTAAACACAACGTTTTTTACGTTGTACACAAATGATAAAATCTCAATTGCTATAAACCTCTCCAATTTTTCAACAAAAAAATAGAGTTATATTTGCGTATTTGTGGATTGATTTGTTGTGTTAACTATTTTCTTGTAAAATAAAACAACTTGGAGTTGCTTTTAAAAGAACACGTTTCAGTTTTTTCTATTTCTTCTTTTCAATATTAGTAGTAGCAGCGTCTTTATTACTCCGGAGAAACAAATATACAAGCAGCGGTTGCAGGATTTGAATAACACATTCACTTATTGGGGTGACTTAACCGGAAACTTCGTCATTTGTCGATGTCTGATTTAAGGTTAAATCTAATACACAAAATCTTATCGATAATGGTAAGTGTTGTTTAAGTAATGGCCGTGCGAATAAGAGATGCAACCTTTTACTTTTGACATTGTTTGTGCTTTGTCATTTTTCCATTTTCTATCTTTCTGGTCTCCTTTGTAATTTTCTAAGAAGAAAAGTTTTTTTTTTTTTTTTTTATTTTTTTATAATAAAATTTTTTTTTTTTTTTTTTTAATTTGATAATTCCTTATTGGGTTGTCGTTTTCAATTAGTCAAATTAATCAATTTTTGGGATTTCCTTTTTGGATTGAAGTTTATAAAGGAGGAGTGTTATGCTATGCAATTCGTTTCCCGAGCAAAATGACATGGATCTTTCAACAAGAGGCAACAAACATTTGAATTTATGTAAATATAATTTTCATATAATTAAAAAAGTACAATAATAAACTTATTTTAAAATACATAGATAACATTATAAATGTTTAATAAGTACCAGCGTAAGAAATTCGAAAGGAATCGAAAATTATGTATATAGTCTCTGTCATTTTTTTATACAAATGATCTTTTATAGTTTATTAATGTCAAACTTTTTCGTATTTTTCTTCTAAGAATATAATTGTTTCTAGGTTTATGGTTCGACATCGATCAATGAATCCAATCTATTTAACGCGAATTTGTTTATATTTGACTAATAAACTTATATATTTTTTAATCTGATTTCAAGTAATTGAGTGTTATGACATCTACTATTAAAATGAATTTGACTAACAACTCAATTATATTATGAATCAAATTCACACGTATATTTATATTAATAATTTCTCTTTTAATACGGGTATTGATTTCAATCAACAATGTATTTCTTTTCAAGAATCATATTTTGATATTTTTTGTTATTAAAAAGTGAGACGATGAATGAATAAAAAAGATAAAATGATAAATGATATAGATGGATAAGAGAATGAAAACGAAGGTTTTATAGAAATGTAAATTGCAGTAAAATAAATTATCAATAATAGAACAATAACTAATAAAGTAAATCAACGAACGAAAGTGATAACTTAAATTGCCTCAATTCACATGAGATTAATCACTTTTCCCATTCACAACGTTATCGAAATATTTGAAATTATATCGAAAATTTATCACTCCATATTTATAATTGAACTATCTATTTATATTTTCTCTCTTTTCTAACACTTACTTGATAATTAAAATAAAAAAGTAATAATACATAAACTAAAGTAATTGGTTTAAACTACCCAAATAACATTAGTTGTTCTAATTGATCCCAAGTTCCGCATTTATTATTGCACATAATTTTTCCTTAACATTCATTAACAACTGAACAACTAATTATTTAAGTTATCAACTGAACTTCCTATTACTCTTTCCATCTTGAATAACCAAATTCTCTTTTCAATAGCAATAAGAAACTTTATATATACTGGTTTTGAAGCATTTGAGAGAATAACATTGAACCTTGGTATCAGTTACCAATTCTTCAAATTACTAACTCAGCCATCACCTGTAAAGAAATACACTATTAAAATTCAAACTGCAAACACGGTCATTAACAAATTTTCAAAGCTACAAACAAAGACACCACCTGCTCCTGCATTTGCCATCTTCAATGCTAAGAAATACGAAATGAATAAAAGGGACAGCCATAAAAGAAAATCTTATTACGCACCTACTTTTTAAATACGTGCAACAATAACTACAAAAGCAAAACAAAACTCATCTGACTGCACTTTGCTTGGTTCTAACAGCAATCCCCTTTTGCTCTTTTTCATGTATGATAAATTATAAATACTTTAAATGAAGTATAAGTGTGACGTCAATCTTTAATTGCTAAGAAAGAGAACCTGGGTTCTCAGAACGGCACTTTCATCTGCATTGGCTTAGTATTTAATATACCTATGCTTCTTTCTTTCTGATCATCAATGCCATTGTAATATGAACCAACATTTTCTGGGATTGACTTAGGTATTAAATTCAACTTTTAACATGTTTTTTTTTTTTTTTCAGTTCAGAGTACCTTTAAAACAGTAAATTATAAAATGAGATTATTTGATCAGGTATATAAAAATTATCATCATGTCGGACTCATTCCTGACCATTTTACAAATGAAGTCGCTGTTTCAAAATGGTTTATGCGCGAATTAGGAAATAAGAAGAGTCGCTAGGAGTGCTTACGATCTCTCTTTCCTAAATTCAAACGAAGTCGCCATCCATGAATCCTAGCAACATTGAGATGAAGTTGGTGTAGGTCTCAGTCTTAGTGACTTCAGTTTTGATTATTTTTTTAGGATTAAATATGTTTTTATCCGTTAATTTTTAGTAAATTTTGAAATTAGTCAATTTTTATACTTTAAATTAATTTAGTCCTCAATCTTTTGAAATACGTGAATTTAATCATTTTAATCAAATTTTGTTAAGTTTATTTGACATTTCAAGCGCATTTCATTTAATATTTGACTTAATATTAAAGAAAAAATGTGTCAAACCGTATAAACAACTCAAATACAATCATGAAATGCATACGAAACATCAAATAAACCTAACAAAATTTGATTAAAAGAACTAAATTCATATATTTCGAAAGATGAATAACTAAATTGGTCCAAAGTTTCAAAATAGACTAATTCCAAAATTAACCGAAAGATAAAGGACCAAAAACATATTTAACTTTTTTATTACTATTTTATTTGAGTTAATTTCTTTTGCATGTAAAGACGTGGAACTAAGGTAACATAGTAATTAATATGTATCAAAATGAATTAAAGTTGAATTGTCTAAAAATAAAATTTTTTGAAATTTTTCATAAAACTAGAATTAACAAGATATTTATTTCATAATATACCAAAAAGTACAAGTGGATTGAAAGACTAAAAATAGACAAAATTACTAATGTTAGAGACAATTGCTACTGTGATATCCTTCGTTTCTACGATATAAATTTATTCCATAATTATATTCCAACTTTAATGTGATAAATTATTTATATTATTAATTTTCATATACTTTACTATTTTTTTTTATAATCAATGCTCTAATATTTATGCTCATTTTTCAATTTAAAAAATTAAACATACATATAATTTAATCACACACAATTTGGATTTGGAAACTAAAATACCTCCACAGTAGAAAAAATAAATGAAATAATAATATAACAAAAAAAAGCTACAAACTAATTTTAAAAAAAAAATTAACAAACGAAAGTCACCATGAAAGGAAACAGTTTCAACACAAGTTGGTAGGAGTCCTGACGATTTCCTTTTTATCAAATCATAAAAGTTGCTATGCATCATGGCAAATTCACTTTTCCACAAAAATCGCTATTATTCCTGGTAACTTTTGTAATTATTTTGTCAACCCCCTATTTTGTTTAGAAAAAACTGACCAAAATCTGTAAATTAATCTTTAACATGGTATCAAAGCTATAAGTTAAAGTCCATCCTACTAAGATTTGCTTTTTTGTTCTTATCGAAGAATTTATTATTTGTTGGATATTCTACCACACATCGAATTGTTTTCAGGACCACCTATTAATATTTAGTACTATGTACTATGCTGAACATGTATATATGTTGGTGTGAGTTGGAGATCTTAAGTCAACAAAAAATAAGGTCATTTTACACTAATATATAAGTAGACGCGAATCTCACCTGATTAAAAATTAGTTTTGTGGAATTGAATTAGATTTAAATTCCAGTTCTTGCTAACAAGCTAAATACATATTATTATTATTATGAAGCACAAACCTATTAAGAATTAGGCTGTTGTACCACGTTAATAACAAAATTTTTATAAAAGATGGAGCTTTCTACATCAAATTTCAATACCTATGCTGGCACTAATCTTTTACTCCCGCCGCAATAATGGAAGAAACACAGAACTGAGTTCATAAATTGTTTACCTTCAAACTAAAAAGAGATGGTGAGAGGAGAAGCAATCCGTGCATAACCTTCATTTTGGTGCCATTGGAAATAATGCAAGCAGAGACAGAAACAAAGACATGTCCCTACTTTAAATTTGTATATCATGCTTTCATAAATTCACTTGCAAGGCTAAGCTACAATGAACGAATTAGAAGATTTAAATTCCAAACAATAATGATATAGCCTGCTCCATCATTCCACCTATGTCAAAACAAACTTAAAGTAAGTACAGATATCAAACATACAAAAAAAATCTCTTACATCTTAGTCCCTTGTTTATTGTCTTTTCTTTTCTAAACTGTAGAAAGATTGTTATGGACAACTAGTTAGTGGCTTCATTTATCTCACCATTAATTGGTGAAAACTTTATGTTACTCACATTTTAGCACAGTTTTTTGCAATATCTCAAAGAAGCATACTGGAATTCTGTTCTACGGGTTCTTCATTGCTTAAAAGGCCTAAAATGTCATCCTGGACAATGTATTTTTGTTTTTTAAGGACTGCACTTTGCATCTTACTCTCCTTATATGTTTCAGATTGAGTCAATTGCCCTTTAATTTATCGCTCTTTCACTAATTTCTTTATTTTGTTGTGTGCGGTATCTCTTGTTTCTTCGAAGATATTTCTCAATCCTTAACAGAAACAAAAACTTGTGAGAGAATGATACTTGGCTTAAATCATTACCTCATAATATCATTCATGTTCATAAACAAGAACCTTGTACAGGGACCTAAAAATATGAGGGTTAACAAAGGAACTCAAACATAAGTTTGTTATAAAAGGAACTGATGGAACTCATTCATGTTCATAAGCAGGACACAAAAAATCTTTCTGTTTTGTACTGTTCCAGTGATTGAGATAAAAATTAAGAAAAAAAATACTTCTTTTAAAATATTCCTTATAGTTTTCTTTTCCTCTTTTCAAGAAAATTTGTTATTATTTTTGCTTTTTTTTAATAAAATAAAATTATTATTTCTATTATCTATTTTGTTCCTCTTCATTTATTTTTATTTTAATTATAATTCCTTTGTATCCGGTGTTGCTAAAGTAGCTTTAATGCATGGGAATTGTAATAAAATGATCGGGAATGAAAAGATGGGAACTTTAATGAATCAGAAAGGGTGTGTGGAAAAGGTGCATTGAAGTGTGTGGATTGAATTTCAGGAGCAAAGGGCACATACTATTTTTTATTGTAGTTGGCATGGTTGTCTAGGTACACTTTTCTCACCTTACCTAGGTAAGATAAGGTCTCATTTATACTATTTTTTATTTAGTTTTTTATGATGAAAGAAATAAAAGAGATAATTGTATGCAGAATTCCAAAGGGAGTACTTGGTGAGATTATCTAAGAGGAAGAGAAGGATGTGTATGGTGGAGCATGTGGTGCTGTTCAAGGTCAAAGACGGCGTGGCGCCGTCGGAGACAGATACCATGCTGAAGAGAATCCGTTCACTAGCCTCCCTGGAACACCTTCTGCAACCCACAGTGGGACCGTTGTTGCGCATCCGAACCACCACCTCCTTCGATTTCACCCTCTTTTACCACGCGCGTTTCAAGTCCAAGCACGATCTTCATGCCTACGCGACGCACCCCACCCACTTGGCGGTGATCGAGGCCAACTCGCCCTTGGTGGAGAACACCATGGCCCTCGATTGGGTTCCGGAGGTTCCCGGAGGCGCTGTTCTGCCGGCGGGCTCCGCCTTGCGAGTGACGTTCTTGAAGTTGAAACAGGATGGTGGAGATGGCGTTAAAGAGGAGATCCTGGGGGCTATAAGGGAAATTCAGCGCGAATTGAAAGAGGCCATTGAGGTGAGTTGCGGGGAGAATTTTTCTGCAGGCAGAGCCAATGGATTCTCCATAGCTTCCCTTGAAGTTTTTCCTGGATTAAGCGAACTAGAGGAAGCAGATTCCAATGAAGAAATAGGGTTGTATGAGAAGAATGATAAGATCGCGAAACATCTTGAGAGGGTGATGGTGCTTTATTATGTGGTGCCATAGTGAGAACTGAGTCACCACCATCTTTATTAGTTTGTTTATGTGATCTTTTATGGTGGCGTCCTGCAGTGTGCTATATCTATAACAATAATAATGGACTGCAAAACTTGGTATATTTTGATGGTTTGGTGGTACAGAACATTGTTTGTGTGTATGAATATTGAAGAATTGGATAATCAAGAGAAAAATATTTATCCATTAACTGAGAGCTTTTCTTTGTCTTCCCTTACACTTCAAGGCTCGTCTTATCATTTAAAAGTCACACTAAATTATCAGTCTAATTAATTAGGCCTTTATTTGATATTGCCTGAAAAAAAAATATACCTTCAACTAATTTTTTATAAAGTTGATAAAATTATAAAATAGAATAATTTTTTACTTTTTTATAAAAACAAAATAATAAAATTTTGTAATTTTTTATAAAAATGATAGTTTGACAAATCAAACTTTAACAAAATAACATTTATCTGTTTCTTAATTTGATTACGTTAAACCTTAAAATATAATCTGAGATTTGAATGAAAATAATTAATTACAGACCATATTATTACGATATTAAATTTTAAAATTGTTCTTTTGTAATATATATATATATATATATATATATATATAATTTTATTTTATATATTTAATATTATTAAAGTTATAAAATACATTTAATAATTTAATTATTTTTGCCTCTGAACATAAAATCATTGTTATATATTAAAAAAGTAATCATTCAATGTTATATATATCTATGTTATAATACAATAGTCTCACATCTCTTTGGAACATAAAAGTAAATTATATTAAAATTATAATAAAAAATAGAGTATTTATAAAAAGTAAGAAAATATTTAAAACATAAAAAATATTTTTCATAATATATTAAAAGTGTGAACTTCATAAAGTTAATTATCTTATTTATATAAAGCAATGAATATAATTCTTAGTTGAATTAGAATCTTTAAAATTAATCTAATTATTTTAATTTAAAATGTTATTTATTATCTTAATATCTTAAGATTTTTTTATTTTATTTTAAATGTTGAACTACTTTATTAAATAAAACAAAATAATATTAAAAAATGATGGTTTTTAAAAAGTTCTTTCTTAAATATACTTTTTTATCTATAGTTTTACAAATATATACCTTTGGTTTTTATAAATTTTAATTAGAAATTCGATATTTTAATTTTTTAAATTAAGTAGTTTTTATCCATTGTTAATACATTATTCAACTGTTAAAAATTAACCTATTGATTAAATTGTCCTTACATTCTATTATATATGTATATATTGTGTTTATTTAATAATTATATATGACATATTTAAAGTTAAAGAAATGAAGTATTTAACTTTAAATATTAAAGAACAAAATTTGCAAATCAAATTTGATAGAATCAGAATTACACATTACATTTTGCGTGTTAAAAATAATCATTTAATTACAAAGGCCCAATTACAATAAAAGAAGGCCCATGAGGCTCTGAATCTTCTAAACCCTAGTCTTCTTATTTGTGTGTTCGCATCTTTGTTCTGTTGTTCGTCTCTCTCGAAGGAAAAAGGCACTGACGCAGGTTCCTGAGGCTTCTCTTCCTTTTCCTTGGTAAGATTCAACTTATGCTTTTGCTTCTTGAAAGTGATCCTGTTGAATTGCGTGGTTTCATTCATTGATTGTAATTGAGATTTGTCTTTCAGTGAGCGACTATGGTGAGGGTTAGTGTGTTGAATGATGCTCTCAAGAGCATGTACAATGCTGAGAAAAGGGGGAAGCGCCAAGTCATGATTAGGCCATCCTCCAAAGTCATTATCAAATTTCTTTTTGTGATGCAGAAGCACGGTATCTCTCAGTAATCAAACCTTTTATTTTTCGTTGCATCATTTAGTCTGTGTCCTGAATTGTTGTTGTGTTCGGTGATGATTTATCGTGTAGGTTACATTGGAGAGTTCGAGTACGTTGATGACCACAGGGCTGGTAAAATCGTGGTTGAATTGAACGGTAGACTGAACAAATGTGGGGTTATTAGCCCTCGCTTTGATGTGGGTGTCAAAGATATCGAACCTTGGACTGCTAGGCTTCTCCCCTCAAGACAGGTAAGTTAAAGTGTTTTCTTTTTGTTTCATACCGTTTTTTTTTTTTGTGTTGTGTTCATTTCATGTCTATATGAGCTTCTGGATAGTGCCATGGATTAAGAGTTTATTTCTGTAATTTATTGGTTTATCGTTTCGTTAAGATCAGTTGTAAAAGGGTCAATATTTCTTCATTATGGAGATAAAATTACTTGTATGATGTGAAATTTTTGTTGAATGGTTGAGTTAGATTGCTTAAGGTTCTACATGTTTTTTTTTTGTTAAGTTTAAGATCAAATAATTTCTGTTGAGTTTCTCTATCATCAGATTAACCACACAAAGGTTCCTATACTTATTGGATTTTACTAATTATGCAGTTTGGGTATATTGTATTGACTACCTCTGCTGGCATCATGGATCATGAAGAGGCTAGGAGAAAGAATGTTGGTGGTAAGGTCCTAGGTTTCTTCTACTAAGTTATTTTGAATTTTGGATGACAATGGTTTCAATTTTGAGATTCACGAGTTGTAATGGAGGATATGTTAATCCCTTAGTATATTATCAAGCATTGCAGTAACTGTTTTGTTATGTTATTTATTTTGGTTTGCAAATCCAACTTGGTTACCATTCACTTTCTGATATCTTTATCGTTATTTATTTGATGGCAAAGTGTACTAGTCAAGCTATTTTAACTGGTAAGAACTTTGATTAGAAAGTGGGAACACGGCTATGTTTGAGAATGTGTGGTAGTTGGAGTTTCTACATTTGCATTTAGCTATTAATTAGACACTCCAGGAAAGACCATTTATCAATTTGTTTGTTAAAATCAATTACGTTGCATAACAAATGGTCTCTAAATAAACGTTGGTTTGGACTTGAACTTCTGCGTCTCACGATAACTACTACCTCTATCTTCTGCATCTGTTAATCATTGGATGCTATTACTGTTAACTGTTGAATTACGTTGGTAATGTATCTTAAACCCATCGGTAGCTTTAAACTGATTTGCGTCTGACATATTTTACTTCCAGTGATTTTTTTACCTGTGTGGTTACCTGCGGGGCTCAACTTTCTTTATCCAATATTTGGGATGTTCATTCATTTTGTCTTGTTTTCTTTTTTAATGTGTTTTTCACATGACGGAAACTCCATATTTTGTAAAGATTATATAATATAATATAATATAATTATTTATTTAATGGTAATTTGTCTTTCTTTTATATTTTCTAATACATAAAATATATATCTTTGAGTGACCGTGATCCATGGTATTTATTATTTAGGTCATCTCATTAAATATTAAGAATACTAAAACATCTTCAGAATTTAGTACATAATTGAATAAGGGAATGAATTTTTAAATTATTTGAAGATTTTATTCGAATCTTTGCACTTCTATCAAACTCTAGCAAGAGACTTGATGAAAATATTTCATGACTTGATTAACAAAGTTACAAACTTTTCAAATAATTTAGCTTAATTTGAATGACAACTCGTAATAATGTGGACTTTTGGAACTTGAAAACTAATTACTAATGATGTTGAGAATATACTTAAAGATTCGTTTATGATTACTGGATTAAATCGTAGTATTAGTAATTTATTGTAAAGGAATTTAATATTGTGACAAAATTTGAAAATGATTAATTTTTCCGATAACATGAAAAATAAGATTTTAGAAAAGCAAACTGCTTATTATATTAAAAATAAAAAATAAAAGAGTTAGTTATAAGAAAAAAAAATTTAAAATTATTTTAGAAAAAATTTATTTCATTGCTATTATTACCATACGAGTTTGTTCGTAAATGCAGCGGTAAATAAAATCTCTAAAGGAGTCCCTGGATAAATAAAATGGTTTTTTGTTCAATGCCTGTACCAGAATTGATAGTACTTGACTTGTTATGCAAAAACGGGTTTAGGAAAAAGTGGATATCTTAATAATGTTTGGAGGCCTTCTCCCTGCACCTCCAACACTATTTCTATACCCCCAAAATTTACCATTATATCCTTATTTAATATATGGGTGAAGGTGGGTACCATTATATCCTTATTTAACATATGAGTGAAAGTGGGTACGGACGCAGTAAATTTCATTTACTGCGTCGTCAACATCCCTGCACCCCCAAAACGTTACTATTACTATTTCTTCTTCTCCCGTTTCTTCTCCATCCCACTCTGCTTTCATTTAAAATTTTGCTTAGTTTCATTCTCTGTGGTCCCTGAGAGCTTTAATTTTTCTGTCCTTCATTCTTTCATTGTCTTTGGTGGGTGGTGGTCCCACTTCCGGTTTGTATCACTTTCATTATTTTTTTTAAAGGAATGATGTTTATTCTCTCGGTGTCTCAATTTGCGTTGTAGTTGTGGTTATTGTGGTTGAAGGTTCTGTGATTGTTGGTTCTTTGAAGGAAGGTGATATTGTGAGTAACTACATCCTCTTATCTTCTCTCCAAGTGTGGTAGTTCCCGTCTGTCCAGGTTAGCCTTAATACTAGCTTAAGTTTTTTTTTTTTTTTTTTTTTTTTTTAAAAAGAAATTTTTTTTTTTTTTTTTTGTGATGTGAAACGGAATTTGTTTTCCGTTTCAGAAACTATAACACGAAATCTTTTATGAAACGAATTCTGGCATGCGTTTCAAACCTTTACCAAACAAATTGCGTAAGCCGTTTTGCGAAAAAAGTCAAAATGTATGGGAAACGGATTACGAATTCCGTTTCGTAAAATTGTGAAACGGATTCTGTAATCCGTTTCAAAAAAAAATTGCAATTTCTTTTGAAACGGATTACAGAATCCGTTTCACAATTTTACGAAACGGAATCTGTATTCCGTTTCCCATAAATTTTGATTTTTTTGCGTACACGAAAAACCAACAAAAAAACCCAAAACGGATACTAAAATTCGTTTCAGCATCCTCCTACACGGATTCCATAATCCGTTTCTGTAAAAAAAAAAAGGAAACGGAATGTGTATTCCGTTTCATCGTCCTCCGACACGGATTCCACAATCCGTTTTAGTACAATTCAAAAAAAAAAAGAAACGAAATGTGTATTCCGTTTCATACACCTCTGACACGGATTCCACAAACTGTTTCAGTAAAATTAAAAAAAAAAAGAAACGGAATGTGTATTCCGTTTCAACATTCTGGAAAATGGATCTCACATTCCGATTCGGACAAAAAAAATGAACATGTTTGAAACTATTTTGTAAAGCTGTTTCAGTGCACTCTTAAAACGAAGACCGTTTCTCAATTTTGATGAAACGGATCTTGTAATCTATTGCTAAAATCAATTAAAATACACAGACAACCATTTCTAAAATGAATTACAAATTTAAAAACATTACTTAACTGGCCAAATGGAGAAGATGGGTTTGTGGAGTTGCGCAGGAGAAAACCAGAAAAGGGAGGTCGCAGATGAACACTGTGTGGACGCTCCAGAGAAGAACTGTGTGGAGGCTGTGTGCGAGAATGTGTGGGACAAGAGCAAACGTGGGAGAAGACGGAGGAAGAGTGTGTGGAGGCTGTGTGGGAGAAGAGGAGAATGAGGGAGAAAAGACTTCACGCGGACCAGCAGTTAGGTCAAAGATTCCTGATGGGGTGCAGTGAATTAGATTCTTGCTTTATTGAGGTTTGTTTTGGGGATGCAGAGCGTCAGGCGTTTTTGGGGTGTGCGGTCAAAAAACACAGTAACTCTTATTTTTTACCATAAGCAAATATGGAAATAAGATTGGTTTTGGGGGTACCGAAAAGATTCTTCTTGGATGTGTAGGGAGAAGTGCCCCTAATATTTGGGGGTGCGAAAGCAATGCCCGAGCTCACTTGGGCCATTGGCCCACCATACACATTAAACGGGCCTTACATGGAGCAAATTAATTTAGTAGAAAAAAAAAAGGAAAATGCTAAGCCCCGAGCGTCAGCGTCAGCGACAGCGATATGATTGAAGGTAAGGCACTGACAAGGAACACCATATGTGCTTACGATGCTGCGTTTGAGAACGCCGTTGTCACATCCGTTTTCTCTGACGTTCGCGGCCTCCAGACAGCTCCGTAAGGTTCAAGCGCGCCCCTTCCGATCTTCCATCAAGATGACGTCAGCAAAGACGGTGGAGCACATTGTCCTTTTCAAGGTGAAGGAGGAAACGGAGGCGTCAAAGGTGAGTGAAATGATGAACGGACTCGGTTCTCTTCTGTCGCTGGACACCGTCCTCCACCTCAGCGTGGGCCCGCTCCTCCGTAACCGATCCTCTTCTTTAACCTTCACTCACATGCTCCATACCCGCTACAAGTCCAAGGAGGATCTCCAAGCCTACTCCGCGCACCCCAGCCACGTCGCCGTCGTCAAGGAAAACGTCCTCCCCGTCATCGAAGACATCATGGCTGTCGATTGGGTCGCCGATGGCCTCAGCAACCTCGTTCCGCCGCCGGGCTCGGCGCTTCGTGTCAGCTTCTTGAAATTGAAGGAGGATGCGGCTAAGGACGACGTTTTGGGTGTGGTTAGAGGAATTCCCGAGAATTTCAAGCAGATTAGTGAGTTTAGTGTTGGGGGGAATTTTTCGCCGGGGAGAGCCAAGGGTTTCTCGATTGCTTCGCTCGCTGTTTTCGCGGGACCGAGCGAGTTGGACGCCGTGGATTCGAATCAGGAGTTGGTGAATTACCAGAAGGACAAGGTTAGGGATCAGATCGACAGTGTGGTCGTTGTTGATTACGTGGTTCCGCCACCTCCTCCTGCTCAGAGTGCGAGCCTTTGATGAGAGGTTATTGCTTTGCTCTGCAATGTAACTGTCAGTTATGTTTATTTGCCTGAATAATGAATGTTGATTCACTGAATTGGTTACATTGTTTTTGAGTTTAGACCCTAATTTTTACCTACTTGTTCTTTAGTGACTAATAGATTGAACCTAAATTCAATTTCGCTTGTTTTTTTTTTTTCTCCCTCTTCCCTT
>Ga0209589_1001444_pt1 | contig 39255 bp, 12 predicted proteins | sample CowpeawhiteBW_FD_187525 | JGI IMG/M metagenome (GOLD analysis project Ga0209589, IMG submission 187525) | Root nodule microbial communities of legume samples collected from California USA - Cow pea white BW (SPAdes) (version 2) | ecosystem: Host-associated > Plants > Roots > Nodule | place: USA...
AGGGAGAGGGAATCCATGATTTTGTGCGCGATGCTCCGCAGACAACTCTCATCTCCCAGTAAAACCAACCTGAAGGAATCGATCATGCATTAACAAATAAGAACTTAATAAAGGAAGAAATAGAAAAATGTGTTCAGAAGCGAGAGAGTTCACCTGCATCCTTGCTTAGCTAAATGGAAAGCTATGCCCTGCGAAATTTCGTCGCCATTTGAGGTCAGTAGCACTTTCTTCCCTGACTTCTCCATTCTTCCTCAACCACTTTCTGCCTTCAAGTGAACTCCAACACCCTTTCTCAATCCAAATTCCTAATTACTATATCAAGTTTTGATTTATATCAAACTCGTCAAAATTATTAAAAATAACTAAAATTAAAAAAAAAAAACGAGAGTCACGTGACATGCCGTTAATGTATTAATACTTTTTTTAAAAGAATTTAATTGAAACGTCTTTAAAAAAATGGATGAAATTAAAACTTTTTAAAAAATATTTCAAAAATGAATATCAGAAACTTTTAAATAAAAATAAGTACCATTTGATTCATTAAATTAAAGGTTTAAATACATTTTTCGTCCTCATCTTGATAGTATTTGTTGCGGATAGTTTTCATTTGGATAGAATATTTAAAATGATCCTCATTTTTTTACCGAATATTTCAAATGGTCCTTATTTTCGCAGTTTATGTTTTATTTGGTCATTTGATGTGACACCGTTTAAATCAGTAACGGAGCACTGTACATGTGACACTGTTTGCAAAATTTTCTCCTAATAAACGGCTTCACTGAGAATGACCAAATAAAACACAAATTGCGAAAATGAGAATTATTGTAAACACTAAATAAAGAATGATGATCATTTTAAACATTCTATCAAAATACCGCAACAAATACTAAAAAAATTAAAGACGACAAAGTTATTTAAACCTAAATTAAATCAATTTATTGAATAGCCACCTACTAAGTGCCCGTTGTACTAAGTGCCCGTTAAAATTAAATACATGCACTGCTTAGCTCTACAAAGCACAAAGACTTACTTCTTATAAATGGGTTTCTTAATCTATGATCTTTGTTAACTTGTTTTTTTTTTTTTTTTTTTTTTTTTTTTTTCTCAATATTCTCTTCTTTTTTTCACATAGTGTAATTAAGAATAAATTGTTTAGGCTTGTGTGGTAACAGCGTGACAGGTTTTGATGACACCTTATATCTGTTTTTAAACACTTCCTATAGATTAAAAAGATAGACGGACAGAATATTATTTATTTGTGGTGAAAAATGTAATGAAACGAGTTCATTAACATAATGCAATAAAGCTGATAATAAGATCAAAAGTAAAATAAGGAAAAGAAATTAATGACCATCTAATGTGCTTGGTAACAAATATGACATTTTCCAAACATTTAGAATTCTGTAAAATCAGTGGTTAGGTTGGCAAGTACTATCTATCTGTCTTTTGTTGTCTATCAAGTACAAAGTTTTAATATTGAAAACCACATTCACACATACCAAATTTTTGATAAAAAGGAATAAACATGATTTTAATTTTTAAATTTTGACACAAAAATAAAATTTGTTTATATTTTAAATTTTAATATAGTTTAATCTATAAATTTTATAAATGAATGATATAATTCTTTTAATTTAATAATATTAATTTTTTTACATAATACTTTAGATCTATGATGCAGGAACACTATACGTAATACATATGCGATATATGAATATTGAGAAATGAGTACAATAATTCTTAAAAACATAATAAATATATAATTGTTATTGTGTTAATCCAAATTAAAATTATATGAACTAAAGTTATCAATATAAAATATATAAATTTTTGTCATCATAAAAGTACCACCGTAGAAAAACTCTTAAATAGTGACTAATTTTAATAATAAAAAATAGGTTAAAGACCAATTTCATAATTAGAGACCAATTTATAGACTAATATTAGTGACTAATTTAGAAACCAATTATTTTGATAGTCAAAATCTTAGTAACTAATGTTAGTAACCAATTTAAAAATCAATTCATAATAAAAATTATTTTAATTATAATTTAGAGACTAATTATTATTTGACATTTCAATCACGTTTCATAATAGTATTTGACTTAACATTAAAGCAAAAATGTGTCAAACAGTATAAACAACTCAAATATAATCCTAAAATGTGTACGAAACATCAAATAAACCTAACAAAATTTGATTAAAATGACTAAATCCATGTATTTTTAAAGATGAATGACTAAATTGGTCCAAAATTTCGAAATGGACTAATTCCAAAATTTACTAGAAGTTAAGGAACCAAAAACATATTTAATCTTTTAATTTATAATTCCATGGATGAAATATATGAATGATGGTGGTGAAAATCATGTACATCTACAAGACTTTTAATGTAGATAGATATAATTTTTATTTTTTTATATAGCCTTTTTACTTCTACATGTTGTTAAGGGCAAAATATCTAGACTTTCTTGTTCTGTGTAGAACTCACTTTCTATAAATAAAATTTAATTTAATTAAAATTTATGTTCTTAAACTTTTAAGGTCACGTGAGAATTTATTTATTTTTTCCATAATTCGATTTAGAAGAAAAGTAAAATTTCGACCTAAAATTTTTGTAAGAAATTTCAATATTGTTCCACCGTAATGAAAAAATGTTTTTCAATACACATTATTTAATTAAAATTTATAAGATAAAATTTATACATACTTATATATTATAAATTTATTTTCTTTTTAGTTGGTATGAAATTAAACATTAATGAATAATCTAATGATGAATAAAATAATGGATCAAACAAATAACAATTTTTTTTAAAATATACTATAATCTAATGATATTATGTTAAGAAATAAATTTCAAAATTAACTCGACATTAAGAAATTAATTCATAACGTGCAATTTATATTTATATATTATAAAATAATTTACCTTTAGTCGAGTAAGACTTTTGTCAAAAGATAACATATGAAAAAGAAGTTCATGTAGAGACTTATATTGAAGGGCTTAGAAAGAAGTGATATTGTGTTGTGTTAAATTTATTTGGCTTAATTAGTCGAATAATATCCACTTTTGTCTGAAAGTTTCAGTATCCGCTTTTAAAAAAGTTTTAATTTCGTCCAAATTTTTGAATAAGTATTTTAATTAGGTTCCTTTTAGAAAAAGATTATTAACGTCGTTAATGACGTGCCACGTGTCAGTCTCTGTTTTTTTTATTTAATTTTTTAATTTTTTTCTGATTTTCTTTTGCCATGTGTCAGATCCTTGGTGTCACACGTGGCATTATCAGTGTCATGTGGCAAGGTATTGCACCACGTGTGAGTATTCTTGCTAAGTGTCGTCTTGATTTCAATTTGGTCATCACAAATGTCTATTTGTTTTAATTTAGTCTCCACACATGTTTATTTGTTTCAATTTAGTTCAAAGGATCTAACACGTGACAAAAAAATCAGAAAAAAAAATAAAAATTAAATAAATAATTTTAAAAAATTAAATAAAACTAGAGACTAACATGCGATACGACTTTAATTTTTTTTAAAAAAAAAAATATAATTGAAACATTTTTTTTTTTAAATTAAGACAAGATTGAAACTTTTTAAAAGACGGATATCAAATAAAAGTGGTACCATTTGACTAATTAAATTAAACCAATTTATTGAGTAACCACTTATTAAGTAACTGTTAAAATTAAATAAACATGCACTGCCTAGCTCTACAAAGCACAAAGACTTACTTCTTATAAAAGGGTTTCTTAATATATGATCTTTGTTAATTTTTTTTTTTATAATTTTTTTATTTTGTGTTTCTATTTTTTTTTTCTCAATATTCTCTTCTTTTTTTCACATAGTGTAATTAGGAATAAATTGTTTAGGCTTGTATGGTAACAGCGTGACAGGTCTTGGTGACACCTTATATCTGTTTTTAACCACTTCCTATAGATTAAAAAGATAGACAGACAGAATATTATTTATTTGTGGTGGTGAGAAATGTAATGAAACGAATTCATTAACATAATGCAATAAAGCTGATAATAAGATCAAAAGTAAAATAAGGAAAAGAAATTAATGAGCATCGTATGTGCTTGGTAACAAATATAACTGTTATTATGACATTTCCCAAACATTTAGAATTCTGTCAAATCGGTAGTTAGGTTGGCAAGTACTATATATATCTATCTATCTCTATCTGTTTTTTTGTCTATGAAGTACAAAGTTTTAATATCATTCACACATACCAAATTTTTGATAAAAAGGATTATATATGATTTTAACTTTTAAATTTGTGTTAAATATGTTTTTGGTCCTTTAACTTGCAGTGAATTTTGGAATTAGTCTATTTTGAAACTTTGAACCAATTTAGTCCTTCATTTTTCGAAATACATGGATTTAGTCATTTTAATCAAATTTTGTTAAGTTTATTTGACATTTCAAGCGTGTTTCACAGTAGTATTTGACTTAACATTAAAGCAAAAATGTGTCAAACAGTATAAACAACTCAAATACAATCCTAAAATGTGTACGAAACATCAAATAAACCTAACAAAATTTGATTAAAATGACTAAATCCACGTATTCCGATAGATGAAAGACTAAATTGGTCCAAAATTTCAAAATGGACTAATTCCAAAATTCACTTAAAATTAAGGGACCAAAAACATATTTAACCCTTTAAATTTTGACACAAAAATAAAATTTGTTTATATTTTAAATTTTAATATAGTTTAATCTATAAATTTTATAAATGAATGATATAATTCTTTTAATTTAATGATATTAATTTTTTTTGCATAATACTTTAGATTGATATTTAAGGTGAATATATATAAACAATTCAAAAATTCACTTAAAATATCTTTTAACATATAAAAAAATTAACTCAATTAAATTAAAATAATTATATCAAACTTTTAAAAAAATTGAGATCAAATTATATCAAAATTTAAAGTAAAAAATATAAATTTTATAACAGAATTTAATAACTTATAAACATATTTAAAAATACACTTTAAAATGAAAAAAAAAAACTATAACAAAACTTACTTTAACTTCACATCAATAATAACAATCAGTTTTATATATATATATATATATATATATATATATATATATATATATATATATATATATATATATATATATATATATATATAAATTTATTAGATTGAGAATTCCCATTCCACTTATACAGTGCTAACTCCATTAAATTTATTAGGTTGAGAATCCTAAACAACCCTAAACCAATATAAATTTATTTGATTAAGAATTACTTCTCCATTAACACCGGTATGACTAACACTCTACTCTTGAATGATAGATTAGGGAAAGAAAATGTGCGCAATCCAGGTTAAATCATTTCATAGGTTTTCATTTTTGTAGCGAAATCTCAAATAAGTCCCCCTATTTTTATTTGACTCAATTGAGTCTCTATTTTGAAAAATTCGTTGCAATCAGTTCCTTTCCGTTAGTTGTATAATAACGACGTTAATTATGTGTCACGTAAACAACCCTAAACCAATATAAATTTATTTGATTAAGAATTACTTCTCCATTAACACTGGTATGACTAACACTCTACTCTTGAATGATAGATTAGGGAAAGAAAATGTGCGCAATCCAGGTTAAATCATTTCATAGGTTTCCATTTTTGTAGCGAAATCTCAAATATATCCCCCTATTTTTATTTGACTCAATTGAGTCTCTATTTTGGAAAATTCGTTGCAATCAGTTCCTTTCCGTTAGTTGTATAGTAACGACGTTAATTACGTGTCACGTGTCAGCACATGGTTTTTTTGATTTTGATTTTTTAATTTTTTTTAATTTCTATTTTTTTTAATTTTTTTTTTAAATTAAAATTGTCTGACATTGTGCCACATGGCAGAGATAGTGTGATGTGACAGTGGCAGTGCCACCTGTCACTATTCGATGTGAAAAGTCTTCATGTAGTCCTTGTATTTGTTATTTTGAGTCATTTTGGTCCCAATTTTTTTTAAAACTGAATTAATTTCATCCCTATATCAAATTTAATTTTTATATAAATTTTACAATGATATTTTTATTATAATTGATATTTTTAACAAAATTAAATTTATTTAAATGTATATTTTACATTGAACTTTATTTAAATATTGTTTCAAATATTTATATATCAATAATTTATAGATAAATGTTAGAATTGTTATAAATGTTTTCTAAAATTTTATATTTGAATTTATAAATTTTTTATTTTTAAAGCAACTCTAACATTTATCTATAAATTATAGATATATAAATATTTAAAACAAAATTTAAATAAATATCAGTGCAAAATATATATTTAAATAAACTTAATTTTGTTAAAAATATCAACTATAATAAAAATATCATTATAAAATTTATTTAAAAATCATATTTGATATAGGGATGAAATTGATTCAGTTTTGTAAAAATATGGACCAAATTGAGACAAAATAACAAATACAGATACTACATTGAGATCTTTCATATCCAATAGTTACATGTGGCACTGCCATTGTCACATCAGATTGTCTCTGTCACGTGACACAATGTCAGATTGACACGTGACAATTTTATTAAAAAAAAATTAAATGAAATTTAAAAAATTTAAAAAAAACCACATGCTGACACGTGGTACATGATTAATGTTGTTACTGTACAACTAACGGAAAGGAACTTATTGTAACAGATTTTCCAAAATAGGAACTCAATTGAGTCAAATAAAAATGAGAGGATCTACTTGAAATTTCGCTACAAAAATGGGGACCTCTAAAATGATTTAACCTAACTTTTACTAATGAATACTTTCTTTTATATTATTTCAAGACAGTACGGTTAACATTATTATATATTTAATTATTTAAAAATTATTATTTTAAATTATATTTTATAAATATTTACAGAATTAATAGTTTAACTAGTTATTGTATTTAGCACATATTAGAAATATTTTTAACTAAACAAGAAACTTGTATTTGTTAAAATGTCAATGAAAAACACAATTGACAGCATGAAAAATGCATTTAAAGTAATATATAAAGTTTTAAAAATAAAAGTGAAATTTTTTAAAATGATATACTTATGTAGAAAATAAAAAATAATTAATTTCATCACTACATATTATAAGAAAAATAATAGGAAACATAGAATTAAATACACAAAATAATAATTAATATTATAAGAAAAATATTTATTTTACATTAAAATATATCACAAAAGTAGAATTAGAAATTAGGAGTGGCAAAACTGACCATTCCGACACATTTTGATTAGTTTCGTCATTGGCTCGCCGAAAATAGGTTAGGTCAGACTGACCAGTTACTAGAAAACAGATTGGACACTCTAACCCGCCTTGTCTCAGGACGGGCCAACGGGTGGTTTTTATTTTATTTTATTTTTCTTTTAACTTAAATTTTTGTTTATAATATTATATATATATATATATATAAAATTATTTATATAATATATAAAATTTATTTATTTTTAATTATTTTTAATTTTTAAACATAAAAAAATGGATTGACGAATCAGAACGTGCTGACCGGCTTTGGCACGTCAGTTTAGCCCATCAATTTGGCATTTTCTTTTACTATTTTAAAATCATTACTTTAACATGCACTTAGTGAATAATAACAAAAAATATTATTTTTGTATGTTAGAGTTGAATAATTCATTATTATTATTTTTAAATAATTATTATTTATATTTTCATAAATATTAATGCATTCATCATTAATGAAGAGAATGAGAACGCAGTTGATATAGACTATTTCGGATAGGAAAAATATAATATATAAAGAGACAACAAAACATAGGTTTTTATACGGGTTATGATATAATAATGCAAAGAGAGATAAACATAAATAATGATGTTAGTTAATTATTTAAAAATAATAGATATTAATACTCTTTTTGCCTTATGTATCATTGTATTGTGTATTAAGATATGAGTATTATTGCAAAACTTATTTTTTTTTTTAACAAGATGTTAGGGTAAACAAGTTTTTTCTTGAAAAGTTTTATAATGAAAAATATTTTAATATTGAGTATATTTAGTTTAATATATTAAGAAAAACTTTGTTAACGAGTTGTTGCGACCATGTTGTTATTATTATTGTATTGTTGGGAAAAGTATAAATTTTTCGAAAATATTTTTTTGACACTCGTTATAAAATAAACGCTCATGTGACAAGATAAGGAATTAAGTTATTTCATGTTGGTTTATGCCAAAGCTGGAAAATATGTATTCTAAATTCCTAATGAGATTAAGACAAATCCAACATAAGCAACGGAACGTTCGATGTGTATTTATGTTGGAAGGAAAGAAGGAAAGTGGTATATTATGTCGGTAAATGATATTCATTCTCATGACCTTAGCCCGCAAAATCTAGGATGTTTCAGAGGAACAGAAAAATAAATCTACAAGTTAACTGAAGTCTAAACATTAACGATGAGGCTGAGGTTAGAATAAATAAGAATTTTCAGTCATTTGTTTGTGTTGCAGAAGGTTATGAGAACTTAGATTTCACGAAACAAGATGTCCATAATTATGTGTGGAAGCAAAGAGGTGCTTTAACAAAAGAAGGCAATGGAAAGGTATTGTCAACACATTTGTCGAAGATGAGGGAAATGAACAGAGATGTTTTCTTTGATATTGACATGGACGATGACAATCGTATTAAAAATGTCTTTTAGGCAAATGCTCAAAGTAGGGTTGCATGTGAGTATTTTTGTGATGTTATCTCTTTTGATACAATATACATCACCAATAAATATGACATGCCTTTTGCATCGTTTGTGGGTGTCAACCATCATGGCCAATCTATTTTGCTGGGATGTGTTTGTTATCGTCTAAGGATACCAACTCATTTGTTTGAATATTCAACCATGGCTTCAATGCATTTCTTACAAGGCTCATAATGACATTGTGACCGATCAATGTAAAGTTATGAGGAATGTAATCCAATTTGTATTTTTCAATGTTCGACATAGATGATGTCTTTGGTACATCATGAAAAAGATACCTGACAAATTGTAAGGAGATGCACAATACAAACAGACCAAACACCAAATGAAGGTGATAATATATAACTTACCTACACAAGATGATTTTGTTTGTCATTGGGCTAATTTTATTTCAAAGTTTGGGTTGGAAGACAATGAATGGTTGACTTCCCCTACAAGAAATGAGAACGATGGGTGTTTTGTTTCTTGAAAACCAAGTTTTAGGTTGGGATGTCAACAACACAGAGAAGTGAGAGTATGAATACTTTTTTTGATGGATATATAAATTCTCAAACAACTTTGCAACAATTTGTGCTTCAGTACAATGATCCATTGCAACACAAGATTTAGAAGGAGCATGAGGGTACTTCATATTATCGAACAAAACTATTCCGTGTGGTTCACATTGATTGAGCAACATTTTCAAAATCAATATACACATGGTACGTTTGTTAAGGTTCGATTAGAATTTAGAAATGAATTGTGTTGTACAAGACATGATTGTTGAGGGTCAGTATTGTATATACACCGTTATGGAGGAGTCCATTCATAATGCATTGAGCCGGGAGAGGCTTTACATTGTTAAATTTAACCATGGAACAGTGAATGTATCACCCTTAACTTTTATATGTTGTGATATAAACTTAAAGCAATGTAGGGTGTAGAAAGTAAAAGCCTTGATATCTAATACATTGATAATGTCTCTTGATGACTAATTCATTGATGATACCTCCCAAGGTAAGTTTAGAAGAATTTATTTACCAGAGATTTCTTAATGGCTTAAGAATTCGTTCCAAAACTAGAATCATTCTCCAGAATGCTACCTCCAATACCAATTGAATATAAATCAGAATTACAAAACGAACATTTTTCGTTAACAATAGTATTAAAATAGTTTCTAAAACACTACTGTAACATGAGAACGCACTAATGATAGTCCATAAATTATAATATTAAACGACAAAAACATGGAGTGACAGGTCCAAGATGATAAATCTTTGTCCTAATACCTAAATTTGACTAAAATCTAGACAGTACTAACAATGGCACATGAGAACTTGTCTACTACAATATTCTCATTTCCTCTTCTTACTAGGTGGTTGAGGAGATTCCTCTTCCTCCTCTTCTTCCTTCTCATCTTCATCATCTTCATCTTCATCTTCTTCATCATTATCGTCTTCGTCATCTTCATCATCATCATCATCCTTGTCATCTTTCTTACCTCCAAAATTGGCCTCGGGATCCTCATCAGAATCATCTTCCTCCCCACCTTCATCACCAGAGAAATTATCATCGTCGTCGTCATCATCTTCTCCATCATCTATGTCATCTTCGTCTTCATCATCGCCATCATCATCTTCTGTATCGCTACCATCCTTATTTTCTTCACAAGTATGTTTTCTCTTGCATAGTTGATCAAAGGGAAACCTAACCAAGAATTTTAAAAAATAAGTACAATTGGACATTCCAAACCAAAACAAGGACAACACCATCGAGGAATATATGTTCACCATTACCTTCCATCAATTGGTGACACTAAGTTATCCACAGCTGTAAGAAGAGATCCAGTCTGAGGATAAAACAAAGAAATTAAAACTCTTTACATCAACACCAATGTAACAGTTTGTATACTGAACAAGTTACACTCTCACCCAACGAAAAATGGACCTGTAACAAAGCTTATGATAAAAAAACAAATGCGCAATTATACTACTTGATCTCAGCATTGGGGTTTGATAATCTGTACACAGCTTAAAGCATATGTGCAGTGATGCAGAATCAGTGTTCATAACGGGTAAGAATTCCAATAAAATTTATGGCAGAGCTCTCTACCTTAAGAAAGAAAAGAGGGACAAAGCAGGACATTGATACAGTGAATTATAGAGTTTATAAAGAAGCTAAAACTTCACATATTGACAAGTTGAAACAGCAAAACCATATAACCATCAAGCATATGGTGCAGACATAATCAACTCAATACACTGTTTAAGAAAATTAAAAACCTTCCAACCATAGCCAAACGTTTTGTTAGAATCCTTCTTGACATATTGTTAGACAAATTATCAGTGATAAAAGTAACATTAGAGATGAAAAAACAGCATGAACCACATAAAACATGTTGAGCAGCAGTATATAGTTCTATGCAAAACATTACTGAAAGGCAACAAAAACAGCAGCACGAGTGGTGTCAAAAACAAAGAGATCTAGCTTCATAAAGTGCCCTTTATTCATTCCTAGAATGAAAAATGTAATAATGAAGAATCAGTATACTAAGAGCAGTTTTCCTCCACTGTTCCAATATACAAGCTCTTTTCACCTACTCTTTCTCTAACAAAAACAAAGTTCTACATTTTACAAAAAAACAAACAAAAATGTCCCAGAAAAAATACACAACCTGATTATCCTTACAAGAGGATCTAACACTGAAAGCATAAGGAACATTTCAGTGAATGACTTAAACTATAAACTGAAACACATGAAAAATTATGTAATCCCACATGAGCCAATAAAACTTAAACTTGTAGCAAACATAGATAGGTTGGTGGGAATGTGAACCTTAATGAAATTTAAAAAATAAAATAAACTTCTTTGAAGAAAAGTAGTACCATGAAGAGAAAAGTGAAGAGAGATTTGACAGTGGTAAGAAGAGTATGAACCACCAAAGCCTCCCCCAACACGTGCTCAAAGGTAGCAGACTGAACCTCCATTGTTTCTGCTACACCTCAAATTTGCTTTAGCATTTTTTAACTATGAAACTCAAAATATATAGAGAGACAGGATACAAAAAAAATCTGCGGGAAATGGGGCTGGTCCCGTTAGGGTTTGGGATTCAAATTGATGTCACAGTTCCCAATTATTAGTTGCCACGTCATCTCTAGAAACATCATATAATATTAAAAGTGAGATACAAAAATATTTTAGTACAGAAAAAAATAAATTTTGTATTAAATATTTGTCATATTAAATCTGTGTCTATATTCATGTCGATATAAGTATTTATTTTCTTTCCAATTTTATTTATTAAATAATAATTTTTAAATTTAAAAATTATTTTATTAGTATTATTTTTTAAGTGAATTTTTATTTAAATCTAATCATTTTTTTCTGATTTGATTGTATTTTTAAATTTAACTATTTTCTAATTAAAAACTTACCTATAAAATAAATAAATATTATTTACAATAAAATCATAAAAAAAATTCATACTTATTTTTATAAATATAATAATATCAATAATAATAATATAAATTTAATTATTTTTTGTTATTAAAAGAAAAAGTTAAAACATGTGTCCATATTTTTTTCATAGTATATATCTATATATTTATATATAATTTTTTTTGTCATTTTTAATTTTATCCTTCAAATAATTTTCTTTTAAAATATCTAATAATATATAATTTTTTTGGATATTTCACCTTTATTTTCCAATTTTACAATATTATTTTTAAATGACCGTTTTTTTTTAATTTAATAATTTCTTTTATCTGAACTTTTATTAAATTTAATTATTTTTTAATTAGAAAATTACCTATACAATAAATAACTATTTATAATCTACAATAAAATTATAAAAATTATTTATATTTAATTTTATAATAATAATAATTTTATTACTTTCTATGATCATAACAAAAATAAACACACATTTTCACTAATTAATATATATAGATGATTAGTTTTTTTAAGTTCATATTTATTTCCCAAATCTTTTTAAAATTCAAAATTTTTAAATTAAAATAATAATTTTATAAATTTTACCTATTAAGTAACATTTTTTATATGAACATTTTTTAAACTTAACTATTAAGAATTATCTACAGAGTAAATATAAATAATTTATAATAAAATTATAAAAGTTATTTTTATTTAATTTTATAATCATAATAAAAATAAATTCGTTACTTTTTACAATCATAAAAAAAAATACATATGCTTTTGTATAAAATATATTTCAAATTTTTCTTTCATTGAAAACTCGATGATAAAATTTATTCAAAATTTGATAACAAATAAATTAACTAAAATCAATTTTATAAAATAAATAGTGTCCAAATTTAAAATTAAATTGTAATTTTGTTGATATTATATAATTTCGATAAAAAAAAATAAGATGCAATCTGGGACATTGCACAAATAAATAAATAAATTCTTAAATTAATGAATACATAAAATAAAATCAGCTAAGAACAAACAAATTGTTCTTCTCAACGAACACATTATGGAAAACTTTTTTAAGGTTGTTACTGTTATTAATTCACGAATGGACCTAACACAAATTATGATTGAAGATTTATTCAGACTGAAGATTCACTAGCTTCAATTTTAAAAATTATTTGATTAATCTCACATAAAGAACTGATGAATACATATTTCTATTGCTAATAAACTACCGCGATTGAAAAGGTCACTGATTTAGTAAGATATATTGAAAAAAAAAACGTGTGAATTCTTGTTAATTCATGTATATATTTATTTTTTAGAAATACAAATATATAAACTCATGTTTAATTAGATTTTTCTTTTAATTTAACCTTTAACTACAATGTTGCTTTATTCATGATTATAAAACATTCGGATTATTATTATTATTATGATAATATGATATATAAATGTATTGTTTATAAATAAACGACTACTTTAGTTATTTAAATGTGTAGTTTATTTGGGTTTAACTCTTTTTTTTATTTGTTTTTTACTGTATTTACGTCTTTGTTTATTTTGTTGATTTTATTTGATTTTTTTCAAGTCACTGATTTTAATAATAATAAAATTATGATAAAATGCTATAAAAAAATAGTAATAAGATTATATCGATTAATATATATTTTAAAAAATTAAACTAAACTGGAAAAAACATGTCATCGTTAATTTTACCTAAAATATAGAAAAAAGTAAAATTAATTTTAATTCAACAAAAGATTTTAGGATTAAAATTTATAACAGTTATTTTTAATTCAAACAAAAGATTTTGGGCTTAAAACTTATAATCGCTTAGTGAGTTTGTTTCCATTTATCTATTGTTTATGGAAGTGATATACAGATGAGTAAGTTGTTTGTTTTAATATTTTTGAATGGAAATGACAGAACAAATTAACTATTCATGTAATGTTTATGAGTAAGTTGTTTGTTTCAGTAGTTTTTAATGGAAATGAAGGAACAAATTTATTATTCATGGAAATGATCTCAACAATTTGTCATACACTTCGATTCTATTAAAATAGCATACATACATGACAAAATTCTCACCATTTCTTCAAATGAATTCAAATAAATGTATTTTAAAAAAATAACTCATGCAATAATAATAATAATAGCAAATTAAATTATATTTCTGTAATTTTAAATAATAATTTCAGTTTCGTTTTAATATAATTTCTAAATATTTAAATTTATATCATTATTATTTTCAAAAGTAAAATGATAACCATGTAACTTTATTTATTAAAGTATTTTTTTAATTCTATTTAACCGTGGTTGAAGTTATAAAGGATGAGAAAAAAAGTTAAACCCAATGTCACATATTACACCTTCAATACATGTGATGTGACCTTTGTCAATAATCCAACATTAAATTACATTAATTATTTTTTTAGTAATCATTTAAAGTATGACTCAAAACGATTTATAAATTGACACTTCATTAAAATTTTAATAAAACAAAACTTACCACATATGTCTAATGCACAAGTAATCATATTAAGTTTATAATAACACCAACTTTATATAAAATTTGCAATGGAGAATTTTCAGCACACTTGTTTATGATGAAGTATACTAAGAGACTAAATATTAAGATATGATGCATAGCATGTGATATGATAAATCTATTAAATAACAGATATTGATATGACAAATTTTGAATGAGTTTGATATTATATTAAAAATTTGATTTAAAATATAATTTAAAGTTATAAAATTAGTTCATGATATTTATATTCATTTGTATATGCTAATTTTATTTTATCTCTGATTAATGTATCCACCATGTACTTAAGTTAAGTTGAAATATACATATTAATCACAAAACTAAATAATATATGATATAACGGACTTAAAGAACGACAAAAAATATTAAAATAAGATTTAGATGACTCTCATAATTTTCAATATATTTAAGTCTAACACAATATTATAAATTAACTTATTAAATAAAATTTGTATACACTTTCATACTCTAAATTCTCTTCATTTCTAATAAATAAAAAATCTCTAACTTAACATTTTTTATATATTGTCATATTCATGTTAATGTAGTATTCACTCACAATTTCACCGACATTTTCTTCTAATAAAAAAAATAATTTTAAAAATATAAAGCATATTGTTCTATTTAACATTAGTGTTATTATTAAGTTAAATTACTCTTCTAATCATTCTATTTGTTAAGTAATATCAATTTGGTTTTCAAGTCTTTTTGTTATCTCAATTTGGTCATCATTTTTTTAAAAATGATTCAATTTGGTCTTTGCTGTTACTTTTGACGAGGTGTTAAACTCAATTTCATGTGTCAATTTATTATATTTTTATTTTTATTTTTTGAATTTTTTATACTTATCACTTCACAATTGTGACACATGTCAAAATTACTCAATTTGGTCTTAATATTTATTTTTAGTTTCAATTTAGTCAAAATTTTTATAAAAATGAAGCAATATTGTCTCTTCTTAAATTGACATTTAATTTAATTTTTGTATACAACTTATGATGATATTTTTAATAAAACTGACATTTTATTAAATCTTTGTAGAAATATTTTTAAACAAGCTTCTATTTTTTTAATTTTATTATTAAACAAAGTTAAACCCAAACTTAATTTCAAAAATTAACAATTTTGTCCTCATATATAAAGGCATCAAGTATATTATATTATACAAACTGAGTGAAGATTAAAAATCAAATAATTTGTCACACATAAGTTAGGAACTAAAAGTCCAAACAAAATCAAAGTTTAATGTTTTGTATAGAATTTAAAGTTAATTCAAAATATTTATAAAAATATTTAATAAAAACGTTAATTTTAATAAGGATATCACTATAAGATTTATAAATTGAGTGTCAATTTAAGGAGGGACAATATTACTTAATTTTCATAAAAATTGGGACTAAATTGAAATTAAAAACAAATATAAGATTTTTTTTTTTTAAATTTAAAAAAATAAAAAATTGACACATTACATTACTTTGAACGCTAATTGATCAAATTAATGGTAAGAAGTAAATTAAATTATTTTTAAAAAATAAAAACAAAATTAAAATAATTTTTTTTTAAAAACTAAATTAATATTATTTGACAAATAAAAATAAAAAAATAATTTAACATTATTATTATTATTATTATTATTATTATTATTATTATTATTATTATTATTATTATTATTGTTGTTGCCGCTACCCGACCCGAATGTTATGACGATTAAGAATAGGGTGCGCTCAACTTGAACGGCCTAGAAGAGGGAGTATGCGGAAAGAGCGGTTTCCAAGTTAAAAGATGTTGAGAAGAAAGCCAACAAAAATCGAAGTCAAGATCGAAGACAAAGAAGAACTCGAAGAAGCTCGCCGACGCAACGCTTCTGTAACCACTGTCACCACTACGGCCCCCGCTGGCACCACATCTCTCCTCCGTCAGCTGGATCGCGGCGGTGAGGATCCCGCTTCCAAGGCGCATCGCATCGGTCTCTCCTCGTAAAACCCTAGCCTCAGTCTCCCACCTTTCTTCCCCAATGGAGGTCGAAGTGAAGCTGCGCCTCGCAGACGCCAACGCCCACCGCCGTGTCACCAGCCTGCTCTCCCCCTTCCACGTCATCACCCACCGCCAGCAAAACCTTTTCTTCGACGGCGCTGCGTCCGAGCTCTCCGAGCGCCGCGCTGTGCTGCGCCTCCGCTTCTACGGTGACGACGAGCGGTGCGTCGTTTCGCTGAAGGCGCGGGCGGTGCTGGTGGACGGTGTCAGTCGCGTGGAGGAGGACGAGGAGGATCTGGACCCGAGGATCGGGCGCGAATGCGTTGCAGAGCCTGGGAAGTTGGGATCGGTGGAGTCTAGGGTTTTGCGGAGGGTGAAGGAGGAGTTTGGAACTGAAAAGGGGTTTGTAGGGTTAGGAGGGTTTGGGAACGTGAGGAATGTGTATGATTGGAAGGGATTGAAATTGGAAGTGGATGAAACTAAGTTTGGCTCTGGAATTCTCTTTGAGATCGAATGTGAGAGTGCTGATCCTGAAGGAGCTAAGCGGCTCCTTGAGGAGTTCTTGAAGGAGAATAAAATTGATTATTCTTACTCCACCGCCTCCAAATTTGCAATCTTTCGATCTGGAAAACTGCCTTAGTCAGAAATTTGTCTGAGTGAGTGAAATTTGTGTACTTTTGAGTTATTTTATGCTCTGCTTTTAAGTGTCTAAGAATAAAACAAACTCATGTCATTATGAGCTGTTATACCTAGTTTTTATTTCGTATATGGATGTTTGTTTTATTGTTTCTATATTGCAAATAGACTGTGCTTTCATTAGTTCTAAAATGATGCTAACTCTTGCATAACTAGTAGTTGTGAAACGCATAATTGCCGCGATTCATATGAAGGCAAATTTTCTCATTTTTACTGTGTTTATGCCTGTACTGCTTGGTGATAGAGAAAGGGTACAGGAAAAATAAACTAATTTACTATTACGTAACTAATTTACTATTATGTTATGTGTTTAGGATTTAGGATGGTTGAATGAAAGCTAATACAATTATAGGTTTAAAGGCCAATTTAATGCTCAGTCCTAGGATATTTGTAACAATATAATATCGTAAAGGAAGAGAGGACAAGAATAACCACCAAAACTTTTGTTGAAACAGAATTTCAAACGTAATGAAAAATAAAATACAGACAGAATTTGCCGAAAGACAATACAGAGAATGTCATAGCCACATATACTAACTTTTTTCCCCACTCTGTCATGCTAGTGCAACATATATAACTTTTGAACCACACAAAATCAACCAACTAGTTGGTTATTTTGGGCCGAGAGTGCCACGCCCTATTCCCTCCTCATTTTCCATGTGTATTACTGCCTTTGTCTACAATTTCTCTCTGTCCTGATATCTGCAGGTATACTCGTTACAATACTTTATTGCTCATCTAAGTAAAGATCATGATCCTGATACTGACAAAAATGTATGTTCAGTGAGAAGAAGAGCTATTAGTATTGTGCTCCTGTGACGTGATTTGTCTTGGGGGATCAGATTAATAACAACCAAGCTAGTACTGACAACACACTTGCCACTGGCGTCAAGTTTGCCTTAGTCATACTAAAGAGTTGTAAAGAGATTCACTAAATAGGAGTAGAACTGATATAACTTGTAGGATAATACGTAAAATCATGTTATTGTTACAGTGACAAATAAGGGATGTGATAAACAAATACTTAAATTGTTAAGTGTATATTATGAAAATAAACTAATTTCCGGTTATGTATTTAGGGTTGAAAATGGTTAAACAAGACTTAGTACAACTTTGCTTAATGTTTGAAGGCAAAAACAAACTGAGAAGATTCATTGTCCCGTTGTTTTTGTCTTGTGAAACAATGCTTTATCCTTGGGTTTATCATTGCCGCAACTAAGGAAAAAGGCCCTTGATTATGCTATTCAAGCAATGGAAGCTTCTAAAGCAGGACAATTTGTTACTTCTGTCTTTTCTTTTTCTGTTTCAGCGCTTTGCCTCAGTGTCCTGGTCAGAATAGATAAGGGCAAGAGGAAGGCAACAGAGGAACTAATGTTGCTGATTAATGTCGGAGAACTGAATGGAAGAAGAATGTAACAGGATTCGAGGTTTTTCTGAGCCTATGAGAAACTGTTTTGCTCAAACTATGCTTATCTACTAATCTGGGTTATGATCAGTACGAATAATGTGTGGCAGAGAAGTGTTTGTAATGTGTTTGTTTGGTAATCCTTTCTTGACTTTGTGTATAATGTGTTTATGGTTCACTCTTGTACCATCTTATGATATATCCGTTGCTTGCCGATAGCAAAAGAAGTATGTTCTGCAAGACTTTTTTTTTGGAAGTGATTTTTCATGAATAAAATGACTGTATTGGGAAGTATAATTTAAGCAAATACTTCTTTTGATTGTTTTTACCTAAACATTTTCTCAAGTACTTCTTTTACAGGTTATAATAATTTTTTTTTATTTTATATATTTTCCTACTTGGGTACATAGTTTTCTTCACAACCAAACTATTGTGGACAAGTTTCCACCATTTTCTAACCAATAGTACTTCTAAAAATTTCAGTTTCATAGTGCTAAGTTATGAGTTTAATCTTCCAGGAAACTATTTAACTTTAGTTTTATCATTTAATTTTTGTTGTACAAAAATAATTTATATTTATGAGATTTTTAAGTGTGAAAATATTTTTAAACACCTTATACTTTAAAGGGAATTGGAGTTATTATTATGATTCTAGCTAGCATTCATATTAGTTTAATTTAGAGATGTCAAAATAAGTTTTAATCATGGGGTCAAATTGGGTTGGATTGAGAAAATTTTAGTTTTTTTAAAAGTGGGTTTGAACTTGATCTGGTTCACCTAATTTACGGGTTAAACGAGTTTCATTTGGGTTGGAGACGGATTGACCAATTTAATCTATTAACATTTTTTTAATAATTTTTTTGTTATAATTATTTATTAATCTTAATTATATATATTCAAATTTTATATTTTTAAATGTTAGAATGTTGTTTAATAATATTTGTATAGTATAAATGTTTAATTAATTTGTTTATCAAGTTATATAAGTTGATATTTTAATTCTTAACTATTATTTTTTTAATAATATTTTAAGAATTAGACGAGTATTTTGATTTTATTATTATAAAAAATAAATTAAATAAATTCATTTTTATTGTAATATAATTTTTTTATTCAGTAAAAAGTTACGCTAATCTTTTTTAGTTTAACCTGTGGTGAGTTGCGTTAGCTTATTTTGACAAAGTCACTTTCATACCTATACTTGGATCATTCTTTTAATGTTTTTTTTTTAATTAGGCTAGTTTTTTTTTTCCATTGATAATTAATTAGTAGAAATTTTGTTCCTTTGGTGGGACATGATCCGAAGATCACAAGCATTACATGCTTTAAAAGGAATAACATCAAATATTACATGTTTAACTATCAATAAACATATTTCTTATGATTATCTGTTGTTTCATTATGTACAAATCTAACTTCTTGTATGTATTATATTTTATTTCAAATTTCAATTCTTTTTATTATTTAATTTTTTAACCGATACAAGATGTGTTTATTAACTAAAGTGTTAATTTGAATATAATATATTTTATAAATATAAAAAAATTATTTATTCTTACTAATTTTATCTTTATTATTATTTAAGAAAACCAACTTATTAGTTTATATAGAATAATGTTAATGATTTTTTTTTTCTTAATAAATTATATGTTATGCATCTTTATTTCAAAATTTTATTCAACATTTTTGTTAATATGCCTTTGTGAGTTTATTCATATATTCATCTATTATACAAATATAAAAATTATTAAGTTATGTTACTGATTTAGGTTACTAGATTAGGAAGATTTTAGCATTATTATCCTATATATATATATATATATATATATATATATATATATATATATATATTGTAAATAACTTATTTAAAATAATCAACTTTTTTATTTTAAAATTTGTTTCAAAAATTTAAATACATATTTTTAAAATATATAAAATAGTTCAATGAAAGAAAAGATTCATGACTAAACACTCATAGTCATCTAAATGCCGGATACAAAGTTATCGACAAGAGTTTCCTCCCTCAATTCTACACAAGGTGAAAATTCAAAGGGAAAGGGAGTGCTAAAATTAAACACAAATGGCATGTCCTCGATTTTGATTTAAATGTCTTAGGTGAAAATTCAAAGGGAGTGCTAAAATTAAACACAAAATGATAAATGACATTTTGATTGAATTTGAGATCCTTATGATGTTTTTAAATAGAGAAGATGAAAACATAAGAGAGCATTGGTTTAGGTAAATCTTTAGTGTCCATGTTAAAATGTCCTAAAATAAATTGGGAAAAAATAAAAAAGAGGAGTAAAACCTATTTATGTAAATCATTTATTTATACGTATCTCGCAATCAGTTGCACCAGTCAATTATTTTTTATAAACCACCCAGCACAAAAGGTATAAATATTATATGTGAAGGAACCAATAAATATACAACCAAAAACGTATTAAATCTAATTTTTTACATAATAATTTATTGCCATAAAATTTTTAAAAAATAATTATTCGATTTCGCTTACTCTGTATTTCGCTTACTCTGTATTTTAAGCTAGACAAAAACTTTATACTGGGCCAAGACATCAAATAACTGAAACTGTATGAAACATTATGCTAAATCTATCATTAAACCAAAGAAATAGCATTCAATTTATTTATTCAAAATAGTACTAATAATGACATTAAAAATATTAATTCATAATAGTATTAAAAATGACATTAAAAATTGAAAAGAAAGTGGTTTTTCCTTTTCAAATTATCACAGTACTTCAAAACATTCAAAAATTACTACCACAAAATTTAAAAACACATCAATAATAAAATTGTAAAATATTTAATTTAATCACTTGAATCCTATACCATTGATTTTCTTTCTTGTAATTAATTTTATTCAGTTTTCTTCTGTAGCTTTTTTGACAAAAAGTATTTAAATTAACAAAATTTTAAGCAAATGTAATTTAACATTAATTAACGCTCTTAAAAAGCTACAATCAGTTTAGAGGTGGGAAATTTGGGACTCACGAGGAAGTTGGATAGTACAATACACCCACTGTAAATGTGCATTACTGACATTTCTATTATATTAAAGTTAAGTAAAACCACAACATGCCCTACTGACTCAGTACTCATCTGGTTTTGCTACTTATACAATTGGGTTTCAATAATAATAACTATGATAACACTAAAAAAAGTGGGCAAAAATTAACTCAAATAACAGACAATACAGAAATTTGTATTATATTAAAGTTAAATAAAACCACAACATGCCCTACTGACTACTCATCTGGTTTTGCTTTTTATACAATTGGGTTTCAATAATAACTATGATAACACTAAAAAAAAGTAGGCATGGCAAAAATTAACTCAAATAACAGACAATACAGAAATTGAACTTTTATATGTGGAGAAGGCTCCACTTGAAAGTTGAAAGAAACTTTGGTTCGGAGAACTAAGATTGGCTAGGACATTATATGGCAGAAAAAGAAAACACTGTACCATCTACCACACTTTTACTTCCTCTTCTTAGCTGGTGGCTGTGGAATCTCTTCTTCCTCTTCATCCTCTTCCTCATCCTCATCTTCATCTTCATCTTCTTCATCACCATCATCACCATCTTCGCCATCTTCACCATCTTCACCATCTTCACCATCTTTTCCACCAGCACCATTGGCCTCAGGATCATCCTCAGGCTCAGCCTCTTCCTCACCTGAGAAGTCTTCTTCTCCTTCCTCATCATCTTGATCTTCTTCCTCCTCTTCTTCATCTTCTTCCTCCTCGTCTTCATCTGATTCACTAGCATCCTTGTTGTTCACAAGGTAAGTATGTCTTCCCTTGTAGAGATCAGCAAAAGGAAAACTGAGAAGAATCGGCATACATCAGAACTCCAATTGTTTCCAGACATAAAGCATAGTTATATTTTCCAAACTGTTGCATAAACTTATTCTCACCTTCCATCTATTGGGGTCAATTCTGGGATGATGTCAGTCAGCAGAGATCCGGCCATCTGAGAAACAAACAGACATAATCATTTGTACCCACTACTATATGAAAACGTGAACTACACTAATGTGTCCCATCAAAATTATACAAAAGATAGTAGAACACAAACCAAGCTCAGGACATACACAAATCATAACCCGTGGCCTAATTAATTATTATTGTATGGACTTATTATTACAATAAGAAGCTTCATCAGTAGCTTCCGTAGCAAGCAGTCATGATGCGAACTGAGACTGAACACCAATCATGGTCGTACAAAACAAAGAAAATCAAATATCCATGTCTATTTTCACGAACAGAATGCAGAATATAAATTTAGCACCATTTAAGGAGACGAAATTTCAAAACAAGAAAATATAACTAACGCAGGCACAAGTCACATGAAACCCCACATTAACAAACTGTCCTACTGTTAAGCATTGTCAATGTTTTATTAGAACCATTGGTTAATTTCTTGAAGGAAATATGATTCTGGGAAACATCAGGTTCAACGTAGAATACAATCTTAATCAAATTACAATTATTCGATTGCTTTTAGTTTGACCTGAACAAATAAATAACAAAGATGATATTTTAACACTCTCTATTAACAAAAAACAGCATTGGCTTACACGAAACAACAAACAACGATCATTCTTTTGCACCTGACTGAAATTTTTTGGTTCGTAACACAAATAGAGACCAACCTCGGTAACCGAACACACCCAGCAGTCTAGCAGCATCAAAAAACAACAATTATGAATAGGGTTAAGCTGCAACCAAATCAACCCCCAATCCGCACAAGAGAAGAGTAGTTTACACGCTCCCCCCCAATCCATTATCAGCTTCCGTTGACTTTGACCACAGCAGATAACGGTAAGATTTCAGACAAAAAAAATCCCTAAAGTCCTCTCAAGATAAGTAAAAAGTGAACTAGACATTAAAATTCATGCCAATAGAAAAAACTTTTGATGAACCGAAAACAAAATTTGAATTATTGAAAGTCTGGAAATACCAATTGTTGACGCCACGATAATTCTACAACAGGGATCGGACATTACAATATTATAAGAGTTAAAATTAAAAGGAAAGGGTATGAAGGGAATACCAGAATGAGAAGGCAAAGGAGAGATTTGGCGGTGACAAGAATTGTGTCCACCGCCATGGCCTCCAGAGCAGAGGCGGTGCGCATGGTCTTCTCCACCGTGATGAGAGAAGATAACTCCTCCATAGTTGTAAGCTAAATATTCAGAAATAAAAAGGAATGAAAACGCAAAGAGAGAAGAGAAGAGGAATCTGAAAGAGAGCGAAGAGAATCGAAGTGGGGGAAGAAGGAGTTGGGTCCGGTTAGGATAAACCCTTGGTTGGTCCAGTTAGGGTTTTTGACAGCAACTAATTGCTTATGTCATCTCAATGTTAATGAATATTCTGGACAGGGTTATTATTATTATACAAGAAGAAAAAACTGAAATGAATCTTAATAAATATATAAAAAACTAGCGTAACACACGCGTTATCACGTCGGTGTGTATGCATTTTTTAATTATGCGTGATATTATATTAGTAGGTGATAATATAATAATGTTATTAAGTTAATATATTAATTAAAATTATATTTATTAAAAATAAAGTAAAATATATCAGAATAGATAAAAGAATAACCATTGATAAATAAAGAAAAAGAGAAGGAGCAGAAACATCCGATTTTATAAAAAGTTTGTAAAAATAACGGTCAGTTTTTAAAAATTTAATAAATTATTATATTTAAAGGGTAAAATCGGTATTTTAAAAAGTGGACACAAAAAGGAGAATCCCCTTTATATATTGTTATAGATGTAAGGGCAGTGGTAAAAGAATCTTATAAAAAACATTAATTGAGCAAATTAATATTAATAAAAGAAAGAATTTTGTGGCAGTTGATCTATGACATCCATAATAATAAATAAAATGTATTTTGCTTTCCTTTGTTTTTGGTGTGTATTTAATAACTAGGTAGATTTTGTTGTATAGGATAAAATGTACCATATTTAAAAAATGTAGTGTAGAGAAACTAATTTTAGATTGTAATGAAACTCAGATAAGTTTTGTTGTTAAAAGTATTTATAGATATAAAGATACTAAAAATATGGTGTGATGAATTAATTCGTAATTGGTATAGTATTTTGGTTCGGGCAGAGGAAAAAGGAAGGGTGAATAAAGAGTTAAGAAGAGAATGGAGTGACAAACAGAAAGACACCAAGTGGCGTGGCCTGCTAGAATAGAATGATATCTATGAATAGACTCCTCTCTCTCATCAAATCGGAATTGCTATTGTCTCTTTGATTCCTTTGTATCGTCCTGAGAGGGTCAACAGGGACGGCCATGACCCAAACCCTCTCTTTCTCTCTCCATCGTTCTTTATCGCCTGCGCAGAAAAACCCTAGAAATTAACCAACCAACCAATCCTCTATTCTCCATTCCCCGATTTTTTCTTTTTGTATTTAAATTTTGGTTCAATCGCCAACCCCTCCCTCGAAGTCAACGCGGGAGCCCCTCAATCAGGTTTCGAAAAGCTCGATCTATGTCATCCGAGATCGAGGTCGTCGAGGAGGTGCAGTCGCGCGATGAGCAATCGCTGGCGTCGGGAGGCGGCGATGCCGTGCCGGATGAGAGCCTCCGGAACGACGTCTACACGGCGGCGTCGTACGGGGATTTGGAGAAGCTGAAGAGATTGGTGGAGGAAGAGGGTTGCCCCGTCACCGAGCCCGATGGGTTGGGTTACTACGCGCTTCAGTGGGCTGCACTCAACAATTGGACTGCCGTTGCTCAGTACATCATTGAGGTTCTTTGATCGGTTTGTTGAATTGCGTTTGCTTACCTTTGCTTCTCGAGCTTGCCCCTTGGTTTTGCCCGTTGTTTGCTCTTGCCTCCTTTATGATGTATCCCTTGTTTTGACATTTACTGAATTAGTGTTTTTTACTGCAACAAAAGAAATAAAATGTAGGAGTTAGTTACTTGTTGTTGTTGTTTAAGGAGGGTGTAGATGTAGGAAAGAAGATAGTTTGATGATAATGATGGTGAGTGTCATGCTCTTGGTTTGAATTGGTTAAAGTAGCTTACTGTAGCTCGGGTTGGCTTTTATTCGTCATGTTTATGTTACGAAATGGCTTGGCTTGTTTGTGGTGGAATTGAATGTATGCATTGAGATTTGGCTTGTTAGAACGTGTGGAATTAGACCTTTTTTCTTTATGTTGATTTGGCGTACGAAATTGAGTGGTTGGTTTATCGTTGGCAGCATGGGGGCGATGTAAATGCAAAGGATCATACTGGCCAGACGGCCCTACATTGGAGTGCAGTTCGGGGTGCTATCCAGGCTGCAGAGCTTTTACTTCAGGAGGGTGCTCGAGTGAGTGCTGCCGATATGAATGGTTATCAGGTTAGATTGATCTGAATGTTTTAATCTTTATTACAGTGATTGCTGGTGGGGTAAAGCAGTTAACGTTATTTTTTAGCTCTTATACCTGGTTGTCTGCATCTGGTTACATCTAGGAAATTGGTAGTTTAGGGTTCTTGTTTTACTTGAACCACATGTGTGCAGCTGTAAATGTTGTTTACTAATTATAATGTACTTGGACTCAGACAATCCATGTTGCTGCACAATTTGGTCAGACGGCTTTCCTTTACCACGTTGTTTCAAAATGGAACGCTGACCCTGATGTCCCTGATAATCATGGAAAAAGCCCCTTGCACTGGTAATAAAAGATCTGCCGTTCAACCTTTCTTTCTGTTGAAATGGATGTTTTCGCTTTTCCATTTTTCCTAATTGCTATGTTGTCAGTTGGCCAACCCGTTAACTGATGCTCTGACAAATTATTTGCTGAGTATGTGTCCTTTGACACTATTTTTACTGATTTATGATACCTTCTTTTCTTCAAGCAAACTGCAAGGGTTGTTGGTTGGTTATTTCAAAGCAGATCGTAAACCTAAAAGTGTATTTGGTAGTATTGACTTATGTAGGGTGGTCATCCCTATTAGCCAAAGTTGAACACTCTTTTTAGCCTACAGGGTCTTAATTAATTGTCTAATATGTCAACGCTTGTGATGAACATCGTGAAATTTCTCTCGGCACATTTTCCATGTAATATTACCCAACATGAAAGATTATTTTGAAATTAAAAGGCCAAGAGACATGTGACATACTTCATTTCTATTACATATGTGGCCATGTTCTTTATATTTATACTTGGAATTCTCTCAATAATACATTGGTCATATCTTCATCCAATTTGACTCACTTCTTTTGTTTCTCCAGATAGAAAGTTGCCCCATGTTTTCCTCTGAAGTTTATTGTACAGTGTTACTGAATTAGTTTACTATATGTGCTAGTTACTGGGTTACATATTCGTATTTTCCCTTCTAAATAAATTATGAATGGTTCTGCTTCAGTGAAATTTTTATATAATTCTTCGGTATTTTAGTGCTATACTTTATGCTTCCTTTCTCACTTGAATTTTAGGGCTGCTTACAAAGGGTTTGCCGATTGTATACGTCTTTTGTTATTTCTTGATGCACATAGGGGACGTCAAGATAAAGAGGGTATGTTTCAATGCTCTATCCTGAACTCCTTTTATTCTCCTCAAACTAATCATCCATTAAATGATGAATTCATCTTTTTATTTCAAAGCATAATTATTTTTTCTTTTTATTTATTTTTTTATATTTTAAGGTTGCACTCCTCTTCATTGGGCTGCTATTAGGGGGAACTTGGAGGCCTGTACTGTGTTAGTGCAGGCTGGCAAGAAGGAAGATCTAATGTTGGCTGATTATACAGGCCTTACACCAGCACAACTTGCTTCTAATAAGAATCACAGACAAGTTGCTTTTTTCCTTGTATGTGTTTTATAATCAACATAGTTTGATTTGATCACTACTTTGCTTTCCATCACTTTACAATATTTCCATCTGTTGTAATTTGAGAATTGGACTGGCTGTGGCTTATTTTCCTGAAAGCATCCGTGTTTATTGAATTTATAGGATGGGCGCTTGAGTGGACTATGTATGTTCATATATTAACCAATTATGGATATCGTGTAGGGGAATGCCCGAAGGCTGCTTGACAAACGCTGTGATGGGAACAGCCGTCTTGGAAGAATTTCTAAATTAGGACTTGCGCCCATCCTTTGGTGCATAATTTTTGTGCTCTTGGTTACTTATATTCATTCGGTCATCTTGGGTATCTATCTTGGCTTCCACATATGGAATCAATTATGTCTGCATGTGAGCACTTGCATGCATAATTATTCCTTTATTTTGATGGTTGTCTCACTATCATTTGTATCTTACTTTTCCTATAGCGACAAAATTGCCAAAGCTTACAGCTGCAGCTGGTCTTCTTGCATGGTTTGGAGTTTTGCTTGCAACTGTTGGTTTGGTTATGTTTTACAAGTGTAGCTTGTAAGTGATGTGGTCTTAAATTTTACAACTTCATGAGAATACCCTCTATGTGATTAAATACAAGAAAAAGATCTTTCTTCAGAGACTTCTAGGATTTTCTTACTGCTGCTATTTAATGTATTTGGATGAGGATTATTGGTGGTTTGATCGGGCAACTCTTATTCTATAGCAATATATAAATTTTTGCAATGTATTGTTCAATTGCTTTGATGGTTCTAATCCTCTTTCCTATACAAATTGTTTAGAGGAAAAGTAGGGGAAATTTACGTGAAAACCATTGGTCTTGGGTGGGATGTATGAAAAGAGGAGTGTTTCAGGTATTATCTGTGATATTAAGGTACAAGTTCAATTATAAGATAGGGTAGGGATCATAATGGTGCATTGAGTGAGTGACATACTTGATAATATATGTTTGGGAATGAATACAATCTTGCCTTGGGTGGTTTTACTTAAGATTAAAAATGAAGAAATATATCTTGAAGGGCTTGAAGGACTCCTCTCACTATGTTCTGTTTATAATGAAAAACTGATATAAGAATACATAGAAGATTAAGGGACTACACTAGATACCTAGGTGCAAAACTAGGTGCGGCTATAGGTACATCTGATAGATGTTTCCAACACTCTACACCCTATACTTAGGGTTAATGATAATACATAGATGTAATTACTCTAACAGTTTTGATATATGTGGAGTAGACTCGTAGCTCCCTTAAGGAAAATAAAGCATGGATTGGATGTAGGGTAGTCCTGATGCTAGAGCAGAATGAGATCAAGAATTATATGTCAATAGTTGGTCTATACAATGTAGACTTGATTTACATAAAAACATTTTGGCATTGTTTGAACCATGTTGCAGACCCTGGATTCATAGAAAATGCTTGGGTTCTATTACCGGAATCCAAATTAATAAAGACTATTATGTGTGTTATTTTATGGTACAATCAGGTCTAGTCTAAGAATCTCTTTCCTTGCTACCCTAGGATAGCTAGGTAATACGGTCATGGGTTCTGACAAGTATTACTGTAACCTGTATGTTTACAATAATTCCATTCAGTGTTGCCAACTTCTGGGTGTATATCCTGAGTAGCTTCTCTTTGAATGTAAATTTAGTTTTACTCAATTTTATAAAATCAACTAGCACAATGGAGTTTGTTCTCACTTGTATATTATAATTTGACCATTTAGTCGATGTAGTATTCTCAACAACACACACTTCACACTGATGACTGAACATCTTAAGCATGAGATTAGATATTGTGGGTGATATTAGACTTTCTACACCATCTTGGAAAGTGAGGTCTATCCTTGCTTATATATTGTAATTTGACTATATCTCTAATCTAATCTGTGTGGAATCTTTAATATGCACCCTCACTTAAGAATTGGACATCTCAAGCATGGGACTAGATCTTTGTAAGTGATCTGGTAGTGGTGCGATAGTGAGTGGCAAAATTAGTCCAATAAACCTTTTCAAGGTTATGTTCTAATACCATCTTAGTTAGTGGATTTAGGCCCAACTCAAGTTTACAATATTGACTTCTAAAGTGAGGTTTGCACTCACTTATACACTATGGTTTGACTATATTTTAATCGGTGTGGGATCTCCAACACACTCATGTTGAGGATTGAACATCTCGGCCTTGACACTAGATATTGTGGGTGGTTCAATAATGGTTAGATAGCAAGTCAAAAGGTAGGCCGAACAAGCCTTATTAGGATAGATTCTAATACCATCTTAGAAAGTATTTAGGCATAACTTAAGCATATAAAATTGGTTTGTAAGGTGAGGTTTTGTCTCCCCTTGTATATTGCAATTTAGTCATACATCTAGTCGATGTGCTATCTTCAATACTTCATTGTTAAAATCTTTGATAAATATATATGGTTAGTGTCCTGTGGAGCTTCTGGACAACTATTTTCTAAACCTTTTTGTTTGACCTCTCAAGATAACAAATCAATGACATTCAATCTAGGGTGGTGTTGGTTTCTAATGTACGGTGATCAATACATGATAAAAGTACAACCCAGAAGTAGACATGCTCTATATCATATTTCATTTTCATTTGCTGTTCCTGTGAATATCCAGCAGTTTCAAATTGCTTCTAGATGCCCGCTGCATTCTATATTTAAGCTCTCTTTAAGTTGTTTTATTTTATTTATTTATTTTTTTGTTTTCTTAATCTCGCATCCCCTCTCTCTTGCAGTAAGGATCCTGGTTATATTAGAATGAACATGCGTGACACTCAGGATTCAAAAGATGATGTGAGTTTTTTTTTTCTTTTATCACCTGATATCTACTTCAATTTTGTCAACCTCTCCCTCAGATTTTATACTGTATAGCATGTGGCATTCTCTTAAAAAGATTGAATGATTGTTGCAGGAGCCTCTTTTGAAGATTGAGATAAACAATCCTGCTTTACTTGCTGGAAACTGGTCCCAGCTTTGTGCAACATGCAAGGTTCTCTTTGCTTTCTTTTGATTGTCTTACTCTGAAGCCTATAAATGTCTTGCAAACACAGACTACAAATGCCCATGCTTCTTTGCTTTGAACGGTTTCTAACAATTTCATGTTGGCTTTTCTTTAGATTGTCAGGCCTCTTCGAGCAAAACACTGTTCTACCTGTGATCGTTGTGTGGAACAATTTGATCATCATTGTCCCTGGGTGTCTAATTGCATCGGCAAGGTACTTCTGGATGTATTTGTTTTACATGCTATGCATTTGGCTGATAATTGAACATTTTAAAAATTTCAATGTATCATTTACTTTAACGGAAAAATGATACATCTGGGACAATTTGTTATATTCTGTCATCTACCTTATGGATGGAGCATAACACCTATGCTTTATTTGGATTCAAATGGGGGTGGAAAGAGTGAGAAAGGAGGGGAAAGAGAGGAGAAAATTAGATGGTTTGGATTAAGTGAAAGTGAATAGATTTGAGTACAAAGTTTGTAATAGATGTGACTAAAAAAATGTGTTATGTACTGAATTACTTATATGCCCTTGGTGGTATTTTATTGATGATGGGTATCCACATGTCTTCAGCATTTAACTAGTAATTTAATATAAGAGATGTAACAACATACACAAGAGATACCAATGTAAAAAATTTCATGCATGGTAATGAATTACTTGGACCATAATCTATTATGGCTTTATGTATAATCGACAACATAACCGATTATGCATAAAGCCAAGATAGATTATATTCCACGTTATTACTGCCCTCACATTTTAAAATTTTCATCAATATTAACTTTTATCAATTTAAAATAAAGTTTAAATTGTTTTTGTCCCATCAGTACACTGTCCCAGTAATATATGGAGGGCAAGATGGCTCAATAGGCTCAACTTTCCGCTCATGGCAGGGGGTGAGGGGGGACAAAAATCACCACCCACCCTGCCTGACAATCCCCACCATTTCAAATAAGTGAATTCAAACGCAAACAATCTCCTTTTCTAATCCATATGTACAATAAATACTGAAATGCAAACAGAGCCCTGGTGAACCTCGAGCATGTGGCACGGCATTTATTAGTAAAGGCACCTTTTGATACCAAAGGGGACTCCTTATTTGGTGATTTACAACATTACATGTGGAGATTTTTATACTGCAAGCAGTTAATCTTCTAGTGATTGTTTAGCTTAAATCTTGCGATATAGCTACAAATGAAATGTATCTACTTTATGTGAGTTTGTCATAAAAAATCAATGTATGCCATTTATATTCTGTAAATAACAAGTGTTGGATATGAGTATTAATATTGTCTAACTTTGTTGCTAGAGTATGATGATTACTAATCCTACCCACTGAGATTTTTTTTTTGTTCTTCTAATGATCATTAATTTTGATTTACTGATTTTGCTACAATTTATTTCTTCAGAAGAACAAGTGGGATTTCTTTGCTTTTCTTATTCTTGAAGTTTCAGCTATGTTGGTTACTGGTGGAGTTTGTCTTACAAGTATGTGTCTGCCCTGACATTGAGTTACTGTGTTATGTTGTCCATTCTACTGCTCTCTAAACTGCTGATGAAAACTAAATCTGTGTGGGCAGGAGTGTTAAGTGATCCACTTGCACCTCATTCATTTGGGGCTTGGATTCATTATGTTGGTAAGAATCACCCTGGTGCAATATCATTTCTAATAGCCGAGTTTTTCATCTTCCACGGTGTGTTTGCTTTGACTGTTGTGCAGGCTAATCAGGTATGTCTTTTTTTTTGTGTGCACAATTCTCTCCTGATCCTATGCACGTCTTTTTATTCATATGTTTTCATTTGTGACTTAGATATCTCGCAATATTACCACAAATGAGAGGGCAAATGCAATGCGTTATAGTTACCTCAGAGGTCCAGGCGGTAGATTTAGAAACCCCTATGATCATGGGATCAAGAAAAACTGTTCTGATTTTTTGATCAATGGTTACAATGAAGATGTGGAGTGCATTGAAGAAACAGGTCAGTCAGAGGAAGGTACAGGAATGATGAACATTGCAAGAAGCTCAAACTTGACAAATGGAGAGTCGCATACCCGTGGTCATGGAAATGGACAGTATGTCATTAATGTGAATTCCAACAGTACAAATTCCAAAACACATAATGGTCATGTTCATTCTTCACATTGTAGCCATAATAACCATGGCAAAACCAGGAACTTCAGTGCTCCCTTGGGCTTAGGTCTTGGACTTGGACGGAACAGCAGATCTGTTACACCCTCCTCATCGTGATATTCATTTCTTGGTGAAATTAACCTGTAATGTATTTATAGGCACATGTCTGGTTGGTTGGTTGGTTGGTTTACTTTTTTTATTTTTTATTGGCAACAAAGATTGAATAAATAAAGAAGTACTTGGATACTTCCACCCTTTTACAAAAGCATAAATCAATAAATCCTAACTCAAGACCATAACTTTTACAATAAAATTTTATGCTTGATACACCTTTTATCACTATCATCTACCATTGGTGATGCATTTGTAAAAGACATTTTGCATTTTATCTTCACGAAAGAAAAGGGTATCATTTGCATTTCTTTTTCCTATTTTGACTGCATTTAAAAGATGTAAATTTTTTAAGAAAAAGAAAATGTGCAAGTCGGTGAGACTTTCATTAACTAGAATTAAGATAATTGTTGATTTTATACATTCTTTGATCCATTTAATTCCTCTCTCACAATATCTCAGTCTTTCCATCATATAGTTTAAAAATTCTACCTAAATGAAAATCGTAAGCTTTCTTATAATCTACCTTTAAAACCAAACAACTTTTCTTCTATACTCTTATCTCATCCATTACCTCATTTACAACTAGAAGATTCTGGTATACCAAAAATGTTGATTGTGTTTCGACTATTACACTATGAAGAACCATCTTCAACCTATTTGCTGGTAGTTTTGAGATTATTTATTATAAGTATCTTATAAGGAAGATTGGCCTGTATTCCTTTAATCTTATAGGTTATCTATTTTCGGTATGATAGTGATAAAAGTTGCATTATATCCTCTAAACCATGTTTCTTGAGTATGAAAGTTGTTAACTGCTTTTATAATTGGTCTATATTCCTTTAATCTTGTGGGTTGTCTATTTTTTGTATGAGAGTAATAAAAGTTGCATTACATCCTCTAGGCCATATTTTATGAAAGTTGTTAACTGTTTTTATAATTTCTTTTAAAATTTCTTAGTGATTTTTAATAAAATTAAAATTATATCCATATAGTTCTGAGCTTTTACTGTCCTCACAATCTTACACTGCCTCACGAATTTCTTTTACAAAAAAAATTCTTGTTAAGATCAAATTTTCATCAATAAATAAGGTCTTGAATGGTATTCCATCATCTATTTGTGGCTCTTGTCTACCACACCACATGTGCAATTTTGTGCTATTAGTTTAGTCATCTCTTCATTTTTTTTTTCCTTTCTACTATTTCTGTATCTAATTTGAAAGCTAATAAATATCGTCTTAAAAGCTATATATGAATGAAATTTGAATGTTTTTGCTTTGGGCATTTACCACTCAAATTGCTATTATCATGAGAAAAGTTATTCTTTTTGATAATCTTATATATGTTTTTTATCACTTTAACTGATTAAATAAGCTGATTACTTAAGATTTAATTTTGAATCAATTTAAAATTTACAAACAATTAAACATTTAATATATTTCAAATCTGGTTTATATGGTTAAGTTAATATAAATTATTTAATTATTGAATTAAAATTATCTATATATTGTTAGTAATTTGATCTAAATGTTTAAATGAGATGAAGAATGAATATTTTAGTAGTGAAGTTAAAAGTTTATAAATATGATATATAACTATTTTGAACTTAATTTCATAAGAATCATTATTTTTCTTAAACCAAATTTTTATACTATCTTTTTAATATTTGTTTATAAATTTCTGTACTAGTTTGTCTAAAGGATGTTAGTAGAGAGGAAAAGTGATTCACTAAATATAATTTTGTTTAGACAAAGTTTTTACTTATTTTATCTGGAATGGTTGGATTGTTTGCATGTTTATGTATAAGTATTTATGTTTGACAAACACATAAATATATGGTAGTTTATGAGAGTTTTCTATAGACAAATTTGAGTTTCTGTGTGAGACAAAGACTATTGGAGTTTTTCTAGAGTAGTTAAATTTTATAGGAAAAGATTGTTATTTTGTATTTTGAACAAGGATTCTTATTTATTTGTCTAATCATAATCTTTTCTTTATTTTAATCTTAAAAGTAAAGTAAAGTAAATTCATTGTTATATCTAAAAGAAATAGTTTTACGGAATGAAATTGGAATGCGTTTTGAAATAAAAGAGATGATTATTTATAATAGTGTTTATGTGATGGTGTAGGAGGTTTTATCAAAATTGTTATTTGGAAATATTGTTTGAGTCACTCCAATAAGTTTTTTATTTGATATTTTTACTCAGCAAAAACATACATGTTTAAGCGAATGTATCATCTGAGTTACTTCACTTCAGCAAGTGCTTTATCAGATACTTCACTCAATGAGTGTATTATTTGATATCTTTGCTTAGTGAAACTATTTTCATTCAAATACAAGTATCTTTTGATGTCTATATTCAAGTATTTATTTTTTTACACTTTATTTAAATATACATGCTATGTGTATGTGTACTTATACGAAGAAATTATTGAATCATATGTTTGAAGAATTTATTACTTTAATTAAGTGAATTGCAAAATATGTATACAATGTGAATGTTAATGACATATTTATGTCACAAATATGAGATGCATGGATGAATGTATGTCTAAACAAGAGATCTATATTAAAATAAATATTCTCTATTGTTGATGATTTAAGTTGCGTAAACTAAGATATTAAATATTGAGGAGCGTAAAAGAAAAAGTTTATTATATCATTAAAATAAACATTGAAGTTCGAAAAGTGAAGTAAAACACTTATTTCAATATACCTTTAACTTATCTTGATCTATATAGTTGAGATTTGTGATACTAAAATATATCAAGTGTTAAATCTCTAGTTAAAAATACTTAACAGATCTTATTCTTCTTGAAGGTGTTTATAAATATTTCTTCTTAAATATTCTTAATATGTAGATCCCCACGTAATTTGTTATGTGTGTACGTATGTGATGGAAAAAAATGGTGGACTATGTAAAGTTATGAATTTTATTATTAGAAAAACTAAATTTAAAATTCATGGCTTTTTCATAATTTTTTTTGACAATTTATCCTAACGTTTGTTGTATATGTAACAATTTGATTTAAATATAATATGACTATATTTAGCTGTCATGTGCATGTACTTGTTTGGAAAGGATTAGAAAGCTAAGTTAAATCGATTAGTATTATGCATAAAATGTATATGGTAAATTATTTTTTCTATGGTTAAGTTTTATTTTTTACCAATTCACTAATAAAATTTAGAATTGTGATTGTTGTGCGATGTTACATATTTAAATATTGATGACAGAGAAGAAATCAAATCATTTTAAATTAATTTTAATAGATTTTTTTCTTTTAATTTAGCAACTAAGTAGTTTTTTTTTTAATTGGCTTTGTTTTTGTACAAATGATAAACGTAACATTTTAAATGATTATTAACTACCGGTATATATATCATAATTTCATGATTATTAGTATCAAGTTAAATTTTAGTCATATTATGTAATTTAAAAAAATGTAAAACGATATTCAATTATTATCCAGTTAAAGAAAAATGTTTTATCCGTATGATCTGACATGATATATAACAACATTATTATATTTTTTATTCATTAATTTAATTTATTAAACTCAACCTTATCTGTAATTGCCTCACAATTTCATCTTCATAAACATAAACAGATTCCAAAACACAAAACAACATCAATTTGACTACCTTTTAAATGTAAATTATTTTTACTGTCATGCAAATTTAGGTTAATTATTTACATTGCTTGAAATGATTTATAAGAAGTTAACTCAATATTTTCCCTTCTCAACCTTTTCTACAAGAAAAAATATAAAAAATGAAATAATTTTCCTTATTTTTTATTTTTAATTTGTGTTCATTTTAACTTCAAGAAAAATTTATTTTCCACTTTAAAAGTCCTTATAGAAAATATGTTCAAACAAACTTTAAATGAGCTTTTTTCGGATGAACTTTTTCTGTAAAAGTTTAAATTTATTTGTAAAATTTATAATTTGATTTTATCAGAAAAAAAAAGATAAGATAATGATAATGGACACTTTAATGAAGTGAAGAGACAGATAAAGAAGACAATAAATGCAAGGTAAGCTGTCATTGTTGTCATAAGAGATATTTTTAGAAAATTAAGATAAAAACAACACGGATTATTTTTCATTCTTCAAATAAAATTAGACATTGGTTTCCATATCATGCTTAATAAAAAAAATATATACCAAGATCAATTTATATTATTGAAATAAAACTTAAATTCCAATCCAAATAATATGAAACATATGTATAAAACTACATGCAACTTCTGTCAATAGTCCAAACCTTACAAATACCAAATTAAAATAGATGAAGGATTATAAAGGTAGGGTTCATATGTACTATAATTTATTTTATCATTATTTTCTGTCAAGTTAACTCTGAGATGTTTTCTCGTGTTTATGTGAAAAGAAATGTTTAATAGTATCTTAGCGTTAATTACAAGCATTAGTATTCAAGCCAAGTGTGTGAACATGCTTAATCACACAAATTAATAATGATTTAGTTGAATGTGACTTGAAGCACAATGAACTGGGAAAATGATTTCAACCACAGTGATATTTTCTGTAGTTTATGTATGACTTTTTCTTTACCCTTTTGGAAAGAGATTTATTTATTTATTTTTTGCCAAGATTCATATATTATTAATTATTAATTAACAATGTTTTTAGTAATAATAAAAAACACAGTAGTAATAACATCTAAAACCATCAATAATGTTTTAAAGATAATAAGTAGTTTTTGTTTATTTAATATTAATGATCAATACAAACTGAAAAGATTCTTTAGATTTACAACATAAAACATTTCAGACATGCATAAAATATAAGGAAGATCATAATGAAGAGTTTGAAAGTTTGACCTTTGGAGCCATTGAAATTTGCAGTGTAAAAGAGTGAGACATTTTCAGAATCAAAAAGCTGATTTGATGCATCACTGTTTATGATCCATTGAATTTGGACCAAAATCTAAACTTTGATTTTGTCATGGTTTTGTAGGAAAATCAAGATATTAGGAGACTTTCTTGCATTTGAAGCTACACTTCTCCATGTGTATTATTTTCTAAAGAAGAGGAAATAATTATAAATAAAAATAAAGGTTAAGTACGTTTTTATTAATATATGAATTTTGATTTAAAATTAGAATATGTTTATGTTAAAATTTTTGATATATTAAATTTATTATAAATAATTATTTGGGATTTATGGGAATAATAGAAGGGAAGAAAGAGGAAGAGTGAGAGAGCGGAAGGGGCGGACGTGGGACCCGCATGCACGAGTATGACCCACTCTTCTCCTCTATTCTTATCTCTACACTCTCTCACTTCGCTCCTACTGCCACGTGTCTTCTATCACCCTCCTTTTCTCCTGCTTCACTTCCTCACGCTTTTCTTCTCTTCTCTTCTTTTCTCTTCTCCAAATTTCATCTCTCTCAACAAAATCCTTCTTCTGTCGCCATTCTGTTACACACCTCAATCTTCTCTCTCTCTTTCTCCGTTTCAAAGGTCTCTCATCAAACCTAACGCTACACCATCACTTTCTTTTTTCTTCTTTCGTATTTCGTGTTTTCAATAATGCTAAAGAATCGATAAACCTTAAGATTACTTTATCTTGTCCTGGAAGAAGGTGCAGTCACTGCTTCTGTACACTGACAATTTAAATAATAATAATAACGGAGGAATCATCTTGATCGTGAAGTAGTTTTTTCTTCAGTGTTGTTTCTCTTCCTGGTCGTCACTGTAGTAGTAGTACCTATAAATTAATTTCAATTGCCGTAAAAGTTAATCGACGTGTTTTTTATTTTTATTTTTTTGTCTGTTACTATTAGTGTTTTGTGGGTTTGATATTATTCTGTTTGGTCGAAATTAATTGTGGTGTGGTTGCTTGATCAAGGATCAATGATCAACATGAGTAATTCTGCGGTGACCTTTTCCCCCAAAACATTAACTGTGGTTAGTTTGACAGAGTTTGTTTTATTTATTTGATGTGTTTGTTCATGCATTTCAGTCCGACAACACCAGAAAATCGTTGAAGTGGGATGGGAGCTTGACTTTCTTTGGCATATTTTATATGCGTATGTGATCGGAGGGTATCTATCGGCAGTTGAGTGATGGGGGGTATCTGCTCTCGGAAGAGAGATCAACACGTGGTTGAAGATGATTTACATAGAGGGATTTCGGGAAGGTATTGTAGAAGTGGCAGCATAAAATGGTCGAGGCCCAGGAGTTTACGTTCCAAGTCCAATCAATGTCCCGGAGTGGGAACCTGTCCCTCCCTCATGGATTTGTGCATAAACAGGATACGCGAGGTGCATGTTTTTTTTCACCTTGTTTTTTTTTTTTTTTTGTTTTTTTTTTTTTTT
>Ga0209589_1001447_pt1 | contig 39188 bp, 15 predicted proteins | sample CowpeawhiteBW_FD_187525 | JGI IMG/M metagenome (GOLD analysis project Ga0209589, IMG submission 187525) | Root nodule microbial communities of legume samples collected from California USA - Cow pea white BW (SPAdes) (version 2) | ecosystem: Host-associated > Plants > Roots > Nodule | place: USA...
TGCACCCATTGCATAATTTTTTTTTCTTTTTGGAGCATACTAAATTAATTCCGAAATTTTTTGTCTGAAATAAAAATAGGCGAGTGTCTGTAAATTGATTTAGTATGCTGAAAAATAAAAAAAATCCGAATTAATGAGACAAGAAATTTGATTGGGTGAAAAAGAAACTACCACAAAGTAAACCCTTCATGGCCCATTTTTTTTCATTTTTAGTTACGATAATTAAGGTTCGGATCCGGATCCGGATACGCTCGGGCCCGGGCCGGATACGTTTGGGATTGAAAGGAATGAAAATCAAGGGGGAGTGAGTGAGATTTGATCCGGTTGATTGAGAAACCCAGTTTTCTTCTCTTCGTAGTTTTGTTGCTTTAATGGCGAAATCGGCGTCGAATTCAGTATTGCAGACTCTGAAGCGCTACATAAAGAAGCCATGGGAGATCACGGGTCCCTGCGCCGACCCTGAATACAGATTGGCTGTGCCCTTGGCCACCGAATACCGCCTGCAGTGCCCCGCCACCACCAAGGAGAAGCCGTGCATCCCCAACTCCCTGCCTGAGACCGTCTACGACATCAAATACTTCTCGCGCGACCAGCGCCGCAACCGCCCTCCCATCCGCCACACCGTTTTGAAGAAGGGTGACATCGAGAAGCTCGCCAAGGAGCAGACCTTCTCCGTCTCTGACTTTCCCCCCGTTTACCTCACCTCCACCGTCGAGGAGGACATCAATGCTATCGGCGGCGGATACCAGAGCTGACTTCCAGGTCACTTTTCCCCGCTTCTGTTAATTAGGGGTTTTCGTGTTATTGTGTTTGGGTTCGCGAGATTAGCCTCAGAAGCTAATATTGGATTCATCACTTCCAAATGTTTGTTTGTCGAGCTTTATGGTTGAGTAAAAAACCGGGGAATTTTTGTTTTTTTAACGATCTCTCTGGTGTTTGGATTGTGGGGTTATTTAACTTAATTTTGTTTCAATTTATTTTTTTCAGAAGGCCTAGCGAAGCTGGTTATTTTTTGTTTCGTTGTGCTTTTCACTTAAACTTAATGTAGCCAGATTAAGTACAAATGAAATAAGAGGTTAAATTAGGCTGTTAGGGATTCTGTGTAAAACTTTGTTGAATTTATTAGATGGATTGTAAATAGGATTTTGCTAATGCTAGTCTTATACACCCAAATGATAAGTATTTTTTTAGCGACATACCCCAGATAGGGAAGCAAGTATTAATGATACGTGGAATTCTCGTAGAAATATCTGCTACGCGTTTTGCTGCAAGATCTTTGTCAATCCGTCTCCTTTTGTCCGTCTTATTTTGCTGTCTTTCCTTACTGCCGGCACTATTCCTTGGGGGTTGGGGTTGGAGCTGGAAGACCCGAGTCATCTCTGAAAGCCTCAGATATGAGAGGTGGTATATACCCCAAAAGCCATTATCTTTGATGAAGGAGACACCATTGACGATGTAAGGCACATTCTTTGCGGATGAAGCAGTAGAAAGCCAATGAATTATCTTATATGAAAATCTACAAATGGCTAAATCCTTGGATTGCGTTATTCTTATGCTCATGAGGAAGTAGGTGCTATCTTCAAGTTCAGTCTTTCATTCCTTGATCAGGTAGATGGAGAATCACTAAAGAGCCAAATAGGCCACCCTCTATTAGACAGCATTTATTAGTTAGCTCTTTAAGTGTAGTAGCTGTGGCAGGATATACAGAGGAAGTGAATGCAGGTGTGTTCAGTTAGTTAGCTAATTAGTTTGGAGTGGCAAATATCAGATTTCAACTTAAAACCAATTGTCGTTAAATGAAATTGCCACACTTCAAGAATTGAGGCCAATGATGTAGGACTTCTCAACACCCCCTTACACATGTGTCTGCCAAATCAAACGAGCCAACTAGAATAGACAATTACTAAGATAAGCTATAGGCTTTGATCCATTATCTTAGATTTCAACTTAAAACCAATTGACATTATGTGAAGTTGTCCAACAGATGTATAATCCACGCTCGAAGAATTGAGATAGGCGATGTGGGACTTCCCACCAGGAGAGACCAGGCTTTTGATTTCTTGGAGATTTCTGTTGTTAGTCATTGTTGCTCTTCACCTTGAATTCCATTGATTCAGAGCAAGGGGAGAATGTTGAATAAAATTCTCTTTTGGTTAATCTTTACATTCCATACAATTATTGGTTGCAGCCATGTGAAGAATCAATGAGGAGTTTGTAAGAATCAGAGGAAAGAAGAAGGGGAAGGATTGAATTACAGAAACTGTCTTACCTTTTGTCTATTGGCTGAACCTAATCCGCTGGAGAAAAGTAATGATTATGTTGAAAGGAGGTATACCTGATTCCCTGGCTAATAGTGAGCACCATCCTGCAGGTCACACTGTATTTGATGATATATTAGGTTCACTTTACCATGTAGATGTTCATGGAGTTGGATTGGCTGCTATCGATGTCCCTGAAAGGAATTCTTCCTTAACATTGTGGTTCAGACCGAATTCCGTATTGCTATTATTTCTTTTTCAGGTTTTGAACCTAATTTCTGAAACAATGAGGAAGGCTTAAGGGTAGTCCACACCCTACTCTTGGTGTTTGGCATGCATCAAATGAGGGGGACTATAGCTCATGCTATCCATTTAGATATTCACCACCGAAGAACCTCTGCACTCTAGCTCACTCTGGTGGCCAATAGGTTGATAGCTTTCAAATGGTAGTTAGTGTCTGTTAGGTCAATATACTCAAGCTCTGGGTACAACTAATGAATGATGTTGCTCAGAAGCTATAATTTGTTAGGAACCAAGAACAAAAATACTGAGATGTAAAGAAAGTGTTGGGAATAATACATACCTCAAGAAAGGATGATCTATGGACGTAGTTGATGCCATGATTAGGAGGAAAGGATGATCTATGTGCCTTAAACCAAGGGGGTTGGTGGAAATATTTTAGGGATTGGACACATTAGAATTTGGAACTTTGGCACACCGGTGAAGATGAAGCTAGAAAGAAGAGATATGACAACATCCTAAAATTTGTCATCAATCAACAAATATTTACCTGATAGTGTATTGCTCCCAAAATAAGGCTAGAGGAGCAACAACAATTGGATTCTGGGAAGATTAGAAGCGTTAGTCTGAGAAATACCATGGGAAAATATTTTCTTAGGAGGGGATCTAATGGGTACCTGGTGTACACAACTAAATTAGAAAGTTCTTCGTTCGTGCAGTCTGACCACAATGGAAGTGGTGTTTCATTATGTTTTTGTGAAGTGCTGATAGCAGCCTGTATGGTGGCTGTCACAGCCACTATGTTTAAGATTCCATTAAATTCCTGCTTTGCGCTCCTTTTGTAGAATTACCACTCTGATTAAGGTGGTTTATGAAATTTCATAATTTTCTCCTATCAGAATAAAAAGGAGTTGGAAAAACCCTTCATTCTTTGAAGAATGATGCTGGGTTGTATTACTTTCCATCATTGGCTGCTAATGCCTCTTCTGGTAAGCCTTGCTTTTCCAGCAGTCCTATATTTTCAGGCAGCTCCTTAACTTCTGTTGAGTATACCTTCTTCCTGACTTTGGTCATAGTTCATACTTGCATTACTTTTCTTGCTGCAACTTCTATTCTTGTACAATTTTATCCTTTTTTTTTTACTGTGAGACAGCCTCTGTTTATTCTCTTTGGCGCAGCCAAGGCACCATCTCAATGACATCTTGCCCAGGTGCTCAGGAGAGCCCCTGATCCTCTGCTTTAGTCTCTTGTTATTGACTTGTTAAACTTGTTAAATATGCCTTATATCGATGGTACTTCTGATAAATAAATTACATTTTCCCCATTTTTCTCTGTGTAGTGGTTATCTTACTATCTGCTATCCCACTGGAGTGTTTTTGGGTTGGTAGCTCTGCTCTGATATCCATGTTAATAAACGGTCTAAACAAACAGAAAAGCAAGAAAGAAAACTGTGATGCATCTGGTATTATTTTAGAAAGAAAACTACCCCGACTCTGTCTTACTCGTGGCGTTTCTGCTTTAGTGTAATGTCATTCTTTTAGTGTGGAAAGAAAGAAAAAGAAATCATTCTTGCTGTGGTTGGATTCTGCTACTCAATCGTATAACTATAATGCATTAATCGTAGTATACACTTGCTATCATAACTCTGATCCACTACTTTTCTGTTTTTGTGACCAGGTTTGTGCTCTTAATGAGGACATTATTGGCCCAGTCAACTTTCTATTTTTTGTCAATGGAAAAAAGATCCTAGTAGTCTTTTAGCACAGGCCTGTGATGGCCGTCCATTTTAAGGAGGTGTGTAACATTTGATATGAATAAAGTGTAGCTGGCTGGGGTTATGTTTAACTATTTGTTTACTTTGTGAATGTGGGATAAAAAAGTAAATTGATTCAATGACTTGATAATGGGCAAATTGAATACTTGCCCTCGAAATTTCCCTGTTTATTTTGATTACGAGAGAAGCTTTTGAATATCACTTGAAAATTTCTTTAGGATGCAGCACACATATCTTGGAAATGAAATCCATATTTTGTTTAAAGCTTTATTCTTGTTGTAGCTATAAAATCGTGCCTTCACCTAAGACATTTATTTGCTTTTGACAAATTGCGTTTCTAAAATGATATCAAAGTATCTGTTGCCTCCATTCTTCTAAATATATTGAAGAGGTGGGGGCAATGTAGTGTTCATGATTCATGGCCCCCTTCTGTAGGAGGTTTTAGGCATAAAACTATCGGTGTTTCTTCCTGCACCCCATCAAACCGGATTTTACTTTTGGAACTCTGTTCTACCGTAATTGTTCACGTAGAACACCTACACGAGAATGTAATTGCCGCTTAAATTTGTTTTTGATCTTTTAAATTTCAGTGAATTTTGGAATTAGTCATTCTTCAAAATTTTATATCAATTTAGTCATTTATCTTTATAAATGCGTAAATTTAGTTTTTCTTACCAAATTTTGTTAAATTTATTTGACATTTTAAACGTATTTTATGATAATATTTGAGTTAATATTAAATTGAAAATGTGTCAAATGAGATAAATAATTTAAATATTATCATGAGATGTACCTGAAACATAAGATAAACTTAATAAACATTGATTAAAATGATTAAATTTACATATTTTTAAATTTAAAAGATTAAATTAATTAAACATTTTAAAAATATATTAATTTTAAATTTGATTGAAACTTAAAAAATTAAAAACATATTTAATCCTGTATAGAAACCACTCGGCCAACTTATAATATAAGCTTTGGTTGTTCCATAAATGGCGGAAGTGTAAATTGCGGGAGAAGATTCTCTCACGTGCAAAACAACCTTGGGATGTTCAAGAATGATGATTTCTACCATTTTTTTTTAAATTAGCACTTTTTTATAAAAATATATTATATTAATAAATTTTGAAGCGTCAAGATATAATCTAATGAAAATGTTACTGGAGAGATCCATTCCAATACATTGCAGAATGTACATAAATGGTTGAATCCTAACTCATATTTCTAACCTCTATTTCCACCAATTATTAGTATAGTTACATATTGGACCCATGCAAGTGCAACAATTTTTATGTTCATCAACTGATTGACTGCATTTATAGTAACGAGTCCAAATAAATTTATTTTCTATATAATTTAAATTTTTGATGGAGACATCTTTTAAAATTCCAATTCATTCAAGTCAAGATTCAAATACATGTGATACATGTGGATGAATTGAGTGAACCAAGTTTTTACATAATATACAATTCTCACTATTATGTATGATTAAATTGTAAATAAAAATATAAAACTTGGATTAAGATATATTTCAAAATAATGTTATCTATTAAACGATTTTTTTATATTCATATGTATTTTTGCATTTGCATATCACAAACAAAAAAGAGAAAACAACTAAGATATAAAGTGAATGATATAGAGTACTTTCGAACTATAATCAACCCTGATCAATAAGACTTACAAACCAATCAAATTCTTACTATGAATAATGCTAGATATACTTGAATTTTGATCTTTCACAAAATTCTTTCAAAAAAAAGTTCTAAGAAAATGTTTTTAGCTTAGTGTAATCAAACTTTACTTTCTGAAAGGTTCTTTTCGACTTTCTAAAACCTTTTTATTTAAATTAGACCACTAGCAAATAAATTGAACCAGTAAAATCAACTAGAAAACATTTTCACTTGATTAAAACAAAATAAAAATAAGTTTCAAAAGTCAATTCAAATATCTGAACTGCGTTTTAACAAGTGTTGAAATTACTTAAAATGTGATTTCAATCAATTTATTTTATTCATGTCTTAGTTGGTGCAAAATAAGTGAAATTGAATTTTTGCTAAATATTTCAAGATTTTAATAGGTTGAAATCATGTTTTAATCGATAGAAAAAAATGTTTAAGCATGTGTTATCACAAAGTTATGAATAATTCAACTTATTAAAGTGAGATTTTAACCAATTGAAATGGTTGAAAAACAATTTTAAATGCAAAAAATGTTAAGATCTAGCATTACCCACTCACACAAATCATAAGCCTAAGGAATTTTAACAAATTCATGCACATGGTCTTCATCAAGCACATCTTCTTCAACGAGGTCAGAGACATCAATTAATTTTTCAAAATCAATATGACAAATACCTATGTTCTAGAATATGAATTAAACAATTTTCTTAAAATAAATTAAAAAATAATTAAAATTTCATGACAAATTATAACATTTATTATTTTTTCAAATGTTGAAAAGTATCTTAAGGATTTAAGTGAACATCAAATTGCTTGAACTATCAGAAAGAATGAAAAATTAAGTAGCAAAATGAGTTCTTAAATTAAAGCGAATAGTCAAAGAAAAAAAAAGAAAATAATTTTTTCTTAGGTTGCTTAATAAAGTAAGGTTTACACATTGAGCATTAAAAATTGATAGTAAAATATTTTCATGTAACTAAAAGTAAAAGATAAATAAAAAATATTATGCAAATAAATAAATAAATATCAAACGTGTGTTTTAAAGATAACTTAATTTGATAAAATTGATATTTAAGTTTCATAAAATGTACTACATTGCTTAATAAAACCAAATAAAGAAAAAAAAATAATAATTGAGACTATGATGAGAAGCCGATTAAAGTAAACTTGATGATATTGAATGAGTTAAATATAATAGAAGATTACTTAGTAAAAGAATAATTATTTAAAACAAAATGTGAAAATACTCCTAAGAACGAATTTATCATGAACTTTACTTCATTTAAGTTCCTCTAAATATTAATTCAAGACTAAGACGATTTCTTGTATATCCAAATTGTAAATACAAAAGATTAGGAATGTTAAAACATGTCAGTTCGGTCCATTTTGACTTGTTTTGCCTTTGGCCTATCAAAAATGGGCTGGATCGGATTGATCCGTCATAGCAAAACAAGTTGAATTTTGTAATCCGTTTTGTCTCAGGACGAGCGGGTAAACTGGCCTGCCACTTTTTTATTTATTTTTCAGTTTATTTTTAACTTTTTTAAAATTTTGTTTAAAGATTATATATATATATATATAAATTTGTTTATATAATATAAAAAATATATTTATTTTAATTATTTTTAATTTTTAAATATAAAAATATAAAAAAAGAAGTTGGCAGGTTAGAACAAACTAGTCTACCACTTTGACAGATTAAATAAGTCGTGCTACTACAATAAATTGAAAACTCTAACCTAATTTATCATTTACTTAACGTGACGACGGATAAGTACGATTTGACATATTAAAAAAAACTAATTTACTTCCATTAACGTCATTAACGTCATCCCACGTAAGGTTTATTACGAGCTTAACATTAGCAAACAAACAATTATATCTTGATATGATATATGAGTATGCCACAAACACCTTTTTTTTTTGTGTTCTCATCATCATCACAATGATTATCATTCATTCTGTAGCTCAATATATACCCCACACCTTGATACATGTACAATGTTCAAATTCTTTTTTATATAATATTTAATTAATAAGGAAAACATATATTCTCTTGTATTTCACACTCATCCACACAATATTCTCTTTTGTAAATGAAACTTTTATTAACCCACCAATTTTCTGTATTATAATACAACTAATAAATTTGTCAAACATATACACCTCACCTAGGCTTTTTCTACGTTATTTTTTAACGTCTTTTCAAACATTCTTATCTAAAACTTCACAATGTCCTCTAATAAATTATTTTATACAAATCAAAATGTTGAAATTAGGATGCACTTAGAAAATTATTTTATATATCTACTGTTTTCTTTTATTTAATGGTACCAATAATTCTTAATCAGTTGATTGAGAATCTTTAGGTTGAAAATGTTTCTTACTTAATTAATTAATACAATTATTATGAAAAATAAAGAATATTTTTATTTTCTGAGAAGTTAAAGGAGACAGAGAGTGCAGCTGGGTAGCATGAAAAATTGAGCTCCATTGTTGACCTTATATAAACGATAATAAACATGAAGCAGAAGCAGAAGAAGCAGAAGCAAAGGTATAGGCCACAGCAATGACCAAACATTTGGCTCTCTTTCTCAGTCACTTTCATTCACATGGACACACTCACACACTGCTAACCTTAATACCCAAGAACAACAACCTGTCATTCTCCTCCACTTTTTTCTATCAACATTTCAACCATTTTTCTTTTTTCTCTTCTCTTCTCATCAAATACCTTTTGCAGATCTCTGTACACCGCAATAACTACTCAGCATCAAAATTTTGTAGTTATGCAAAATTTAACACCTAAATTTTTATTTCTGTCACATTTTTAAGATCTAAGTATAGATTCCTCTATTCCCAATCCACAATGGGAAACTTGTCATTCATGCAAATCCTCCTGAATTATCTATTCATTTCTGACCACACATTTATTAACTCACTCATATCTTCAAGCTAAATAGCAGAGATCTCACAGTCCTTGACAGTGATAGTATATATATTCATTCATTACAGAGTTACTCACTACTACTCACTCCACAGTGTTGATGGTGATGCAACACTGTTTTCGGCATGCACCGCCAAACAAACAAACATATCCATTTCTTTCTTCTAATTTCCCTCTAAAACATTACTTTTACATCTCCATATCTTTTCATCAATCTGCAACCTACACTTTAATTTCTCCTACATATCGCAAAAGGAGAGGATGTTATGAGTAATAACCCAATACAATTTCAAGAAATACAGTTCTTTTAATTTTTATTAAGTAGTACAATCAATATTCATTCCAGTTCAACATACTGTTTTATCGCTTTCCACTTACAATTCCAAAAGAATTTTTATTTTGTGTATATGACTTTGGGATATTCTTTATACTACTTACTGATAAAAAAATGTTAAATCCTTGCAGAGATATATGGTTGAATATAAAATTTGAACTTAATTAACTTCTTAATCCAAAGAGAGACTACATTATTCGAGGTTTAGAAGAACTGAGGGTAAATAATTGCATCATCATCATCATCGATTATATAAACTCTTATTATTGTTAAGTTCATTACTTTTTCTGCAATAGGTTGCAGACATAAGGATAACGCTGGGCACATAAAACTAAAAAACCCTTGAGAAAGAGAAACAAAATGACAACAATCTTCGAAGTCATCATTTTCTGTTTTCTGCAAACGAAAACTGAATACTTCGAATGGGCCATCTTTATCTCAAATGAATTGAAATTTTAGGGTTTCTTTCTTGTGTCCTGCCGCAACATTTGCATTTCTTATTTATTTATTTATTTATTTCAAATCTGATCGATTTTGAAACTAATGTATATCCTGTAAGGTGGTTGCAGAAATATTAAATTTTCATCTTACTTATTACTGCAAGGTTCACATATATGTGGTTCACAAGGTCTTAACCCCACTTAGGGTTTTGAGTTTAAAAGTATTGGTTCAGCTTTTGAACAGTACTCAACAATGGCAGTAGCAGTGTGTCCTGATGATGAACACCTCAATAATTTAGGCCAAGATTCCTATTTTGTGGATATTTTGAAGGGAAAAGCTGAAGGCTCTTACTCCTTGTCTCTAACCTCAGTACACAACATTAGAAAGAAGATTCATTATGTTTTTTCTTTTTTCGACTTTCCACACAGAACACCCAAGAGTTAGCTAGCTAGGGGTTCTACATATACACATATCTTCTCTACAAACATATACGCGTGATTGTCTTTTTGAAAGCAAAATATTCTCTCTATAACCCTAAGTAATCCACATCAATTACTCTTATAAGCATACAACAACATGCACAACACAAAACCCTAATTAGGAAACGGTTTAGAGATACTATAGTAGGCAAAACTACTTGATTTACTGAACCATATGCTTCTAGTTTTTGGTTCATCTGTGCTGCAAGTTCATATCAGCTAAAGAAACCCATTAATCTTATAGTTTACACATTAATTAATATTGTGAAACTAAGTAGCATAATTAGAGAACAAAAATGAAACTAATTATTACAATGTGACTCATATGTGTATATATATATATATATATATATATATATATATATATATATATATATATATATATATATATATATATATATATATATATATATATACACATATATATACAGAATTCTAATTGTGCTGTGTGCAAATCTCACTGGCATATGTCTGTGGTCCCTCTCTTTTTTTCCAGCTATAAGTTGAGTGGATGCTTTTATGAGGCTAACTTGGTCCCTCATCTATGGCACAGCTATGAATCTATATCATCTAATACAACAGATCAGACTCCAACAACATACATCATAACTTTTCAAAGTTTACCTGTGAGGGTTTATTTTTTATTTTTACTTTCTTCATATATACACTTCTATAGTAACTGCACTATTTATTTTGTCTCTTACTTTTCAGAATTCATTTTCTTAAAAGCCATAAATCTCTTCTGAAACTAAGAAGGTATATAATAAATTGTTTCTGCAGAATTTTGTACAGCAAAAAAAGAGATTAAAAATGATAAAAGAGAAAAATATAAAATATGATCAGTGCTATATCATGGAGAGATAAAAATGAATAACATTGTTGTATAAAGATAGTATATAGCTCATAGCTGAATGCAAATAAATCGTGACATTATTATAACTTTAGATGCATTATTTCTCATGGATACGTTTATATATATATATATATATATATATATATATATATATATATATATATATATATATATATATGTACGTACGTACGTATGTATGTACCAACAATTCTAAAACTATATCTTTCTCTTTCAAATAATCCCTTTTTATATTCTTTGTCCCATTTTTTCTTCAATTAAAAAAGGGACATGTGAACAAAGTTAAATAACTTAACTATAATAAAAGAGTATACCTTAACTGGCCATGAAAAAGACTGAAAATAGGAGCAAAGTAATTTGTAACATAGATTCAAAACATTTGTCCCCCTTCACGGTCTCTTCCCCAACCTAACTAACACTTGGCATTTCAATTTAGAAAAACTAACAATTATTCCCTATATATGTAATATAACATTGAGTTTCATCCCTAATCTACTTTTTATTTAATTTGCAAGTATTTATATCCATTTTAAATTTTAATAGAAAATATAAGAAATTTGTATTAAATTGTGAAAAAATGTAATTTAAATATAGGAAAATGGAAATCTTTTAAAAACTCTTTGTAAGAATTAATTTTAAATTATGGGAACGTAATTATGATTTGAAATAAATAAGAGGAATTTAAATGTAACTATAATTTTTTTTATCATGTATAAAGATTGAACACATACCAAGTTAGAATAATCCTTACCCATCTAAACTAGAATACTTTCACAATTAAATTTATAAGTTAAGAATTTAAGTTTTGACAAAAAATAAACTTTAACACAAACAAGAATTATCATAAGAGGAACAATTAATCATTTCAAAATATAAAAATAATACATAAATAACAAGGAAGTCACGTATCATAAACAATAAAAATGACTAAAAACGCCTTAATTACTATTAAAACAAAAAGAGAGAACTTAAATTTATAATGCAAGATCACGATTAAAACTACATTATATAGTTTCCTAACAATTTATGCACAATTTTGTTTATTTTCTTAACTATGACAAGGCATTTATCAACGGAGTAAGTTTAATAAAAATAACGAATATCTAAAAAAATAATATGTAAATTGCATTTAAAATATTGGCCATACAAATTAAGAGCTCCATATTTGGTATGTCTACATTTTAAGAAATTCTTGGATAAAATGTAATGTTGCTGATGCTTTATTTTTATTAAAATAGAACTCAAAATAGTAAATGGATTAATAAAGGTACAATATTATATATTTTTCGGAACTTTTCATTGTCAGTCCTGTTGGGCCAGCCGGCACAGGCAAACCTAAATTAGTCCGACACTGAAGCTATCTATAATTAATAACTAAAAAAACCTCTTTTATTTATATATATATATATATATTTTAAATTTTAGCGAATTATTTGAAAAGTACTTGGATGATAAATGAAAATTCTTATTTGGCCACTAATCCTACGGCGATTTTAGTCATCAAGTTAATTTAAAAAACGATATAAATCTCTGATATTCATCTTCAAAAAGAATAATATTGACACAGAAAGTGTAAATTTTTCTGTATTTTGTAATTTTAAAGGAGTAACCTAGCCATAAACAGTTTGAAAAAAGTAATGTAATTAGACTCCAATTTTGAATAATTAAGCTAATAATTAAGAGTTGAGTTTGATTAATGGTGATTATTAATTAAGGCAGTGGGTAATATTAATTGTTGATGAGCATGTGGTGCAAAGAGATTGAGAAAGTCAAGAGAAGCTATGGTTGACGTGCCACTTGACATGGATGCCACATGGTGATGGTGAAGGTGAAATAATTCTTCTTCTTATTATTATTATTTTTGACATTTACACCCACATGATGCTGTAAAATGCTAACCTTTCTTTACAAAAATTCTCAATTTGATGCAACATTATTATTCCTTTGCAGAAAAAAAGGCTGAAGTCGAAACTTGAGGTCATCTGCTCCACTAGTTAACATTGAAGACTTGTACGAAGTTTCTACTTCTGCACTCTCCTCCATTTCTTCTATGCTCAAAACCTTACAACATACCATCTAAACTTTCCTCTCTCACGTAAGTTCATCTTCTTATCTCACTACTCACATCACCTTTCACCTCATGCTTCTAATCTTTTTCTTTTCTTTTTCTTCTCTCAAAACCTAACCATGCATGTCTCAATTTTTCCACCAAACTCATGTTTCTGCCTTCGATTCACTCTCATAACACTATCAATTCAGTCACTAGACTTGTCTTTGCCCTAATTTTGGAGCACCATAACTTCACTGCTCTTGTAGAATTGGTAAAGCTGATTTCAGTGTTCAACTTTTTACACTACCTTGTTGTTTCTTTCTCACACATGATTTTGGCTCTCAGATTTTTTAATCTATTCTGGGGTGTTTCCCAGTCAAGTGAGCAACAAACGTATAGTTTGCTGTGAATATAAAAACTTTGCAATAAGAAAAGAAAAAAAGGAAGTTTTCTGATATTATAACTTGTTCCTTTCCCCATTGTTTATCAGATCGGGTTAGTCGGTTGCAGTGCATGAGATCGAAGAGGTTGATCTTATTGTATGATATTATCGAGAAGAGAATGATGAGATTATAAGAAATATGATGAATGAAAGTTCAAGTAAAGTTCAGGAAGGCAACGAAGAAGAGGGCGAGAACATTAAAATTGAGAAGTTGTCAAAGGCAGGGTCGTCCTCAAGATCATGGTCAGCATTCAGAAACCCAAGAATTGTACGAGTGTCTCGTTCTTTGGGAGGAAAAGATAGGCACAGCAAGGTTTGCACCATTAGGGGACTGAGGGACCGAAGGATTAGACTGTCTGTGCCCACAGCAATTCAGTTGTATGATCTTCAAGACAAGCTTGGACTGAACCAACCTAGCAAGGTGGTAGATTGGTTGCTTGAAGTCACCAAATCTGATATTGATAAACTCCCACCACTTCAATTTCCTCACTGTTTTGCTCAGTTTCACCAACAAACCCCACTCTCAGCTACCTCTCACTTCTCTCTTGGAAGCTTGTATGATGGTGTTGGGGGAAACCAAAACCTCATCACAAAGTCAACAAGGTATTGGGATTTAGATTCTCAAAACCGTACTGAGTTAGCTGAAGGTGTCTCAGCCTCCCAGAAGGGCAAGTTCTGGATGAAACCAAATGAACTAGAGAATCATCAAAATGGAATTGTTGGTGGTAGTGGTAGTACTCGTAATAGAGAAGAATCTTCTTCATCTCATTGTAAGGTGTTTCCCCATGGGACTAATAGCTCTTATTTACCTGGTGGTTTGTCAAACAATGGCATTACACATAACTCCTATCACCATTCTGAGCCTTCAACTCTATCTTTATCCCACCTTGGAAGCCATGAATTATTTCCTTCCCATCCAAGCAGTGGCAGTAGTGTGCAATTTTCATCTGGTCCCCAATTACTTTTTTGTCCACCTTCTGCTACACCATCTGCTTTTTACTCAGTGGAAAGCGATCCAAGACAATCCAACAATGTTCAGATCTTTAGCTCAAGTTCCCAAGTCATGATGCCTCATCCTCTCATCCAATCTATTCATTCCACCACTTCACCCCTTAGACGCCTTCCAACAACATTGAGTTCCAAGCTTCTTGATTCAGATAACAACCATCGTAGCCAACAAGGTAAGGGTACTACTCGTTCTTGATTCAGATAACCTTTCTGTCCCAAGGCTACTACTCCTTCCAGGACATTCCTCATATCAGTATTCCACAGGCTAAAGCACATCAATTCAATTTTCCCACTCAGCCGTGAATCTTAGTTTTGTAAGTATGGCAATGCTGGCTATACATATACAATATTTATATTTCAATTGAACTTTGTGGTTGCAACCTTTAGATACCTTGTTGATCAATCATTATGAATACGAGGTATAATAAAACATTCTAAAATAGTGCTCCTGTCCTTATATGTTGGGGCTTTCATATGAATTTGCTGGCATGTTTTAGTTTAAATCCCTAAATAACGATCGTTTTCATCATAGCTAGACTTTTGTTACCTAGACTTCAAGCCATAAACTATAAAAGTATTCCTGTGTTTTCGTTTAAACTTGAACTATTTTTGGTTCATGACACCATATACACAACCGTGAGTCATGTATATGAAAATGGTTTAACTTTGGACAAAAAATCATAATGTAAAATATTTTATCTGATCAGCCTCAAGTGTTTTCTTGTGCAGAATAGAAAGTTCGACATGAGACTTTCTTATCTGATGATTTAATCTCTTAATTAGATTGGATTCTCTCTCATGTTATAAGTGATAATTGATGATTATGTTGAAAGTGAGATTAGAAAAATGATTACTTGGTTAGATTAAGGTGTAATGTATATACAAGAGTGAAGCAACCAGTGTACTATAAGAGAAAACTCGTGAAAGTGGGGTAGCCTTGTACTCCATCTTTCATTGACATATTATGCTTTATTCAAAATGCTATGATCCCATTTGAGTACAAAAGGAAGCTTAAACTGGTACAATTTCACAGCACTCGATAATTGTAATGTTTGTTTGAAGAGAGTACAATTGATTAATTATGAAGTAGACCAACATGCGTACATAATTGATATAGCTTGATCAGCATATACACTGTTGTTGCTGTTTGAACTTTACGTGCTCTCTCTCTCTCTTTCACACACTTGCATGCTGTCCTCTGGTTTCAAATGGAAGCTTTAGGAGTAATGGGGATTTTCCAAATGGTCTTGAACTTTTTTCTCCTAATATGTGTTGCTTTTTGCGCACGATTTGACCAAGGAAGTTTTGTTGAAGGAGTCGGGGAAAGCAATCCCAAGAACGGTTCTCTCACTAGTACACATCCATGCACTCATATTTAAGCTTTCTGCATAATTGCTATTTTCAGAATGTCAGATTTAAGCTGAGTGAAACCAAGACATGTGTATGATGCAAAAAGATGACAACGGTTCCGCCTAACACCCATAATAATTACCTCGTGAAAGGTTTTATGTTTTCTGTTTCATCATTTATAGTATAGCTTCAAAAATATCTACAGCCAAAAAGCAAAATCTAACAACACACAATTATAAACAACTTGTAATTCTCATGACTCTACTAACCACACGAGTGATGGAGGAGAGAAAAGAATAAACAAAGGAATTATCATTAATTGAAGGAAATGGGAAAAGATATTAAAGGAGGAGGATACACTTTTTCATTTCATACAGATAAATGTAGATTTATCTTCATTATATTATTCATACCTACAACTACCCTTTTTAATTTTTTTTATTTATTTATAACACATTTACGGACCAAATATAAGCATTTATTCATATTATGGCTTGATGTACCTCAAGTACATATTTACATTTATAAATTCTTTTTGCTGATAAAAGTAAAATGTGCATTTACATTTTTTTTCATCTACTGATACGGTTGCACAGACGAAGATTAAGAGTTATCTTATCCCAACAAAAAAAAAAACAGTAAGCAGCAATGTAAATTAATATATGCGTGTATGCGCATTAAGTTTACGCGTTTAATTTCATCGGTTACATCATATACCTACAAGATGCAAACTGGTTTCTTTAGAGAAACTGTACGCGATTTCTGACAGTATTAAGAGCTACGTACGTAAAATCAAGTCAGATTTTGTTTCCACATTTTTCATACATACATATACATGTACGTACGTGTATATATATATATATATATAATTCTTTTGTTTGTAATAAATATGTTATTGTTACTGGATGCATGTTTTTTTTCTCTCTTTAACTATCTAAATGGAAACAAATGAAAAGGCTAAATAGTGTATACCTTATTTGGAGTTATGATATTAAAAGCACGTGCTTGTAACAACTTGTATGCCAAATGCCTTTTCTTTTACGAAATAAAAGGACGCTAAGGTTTTCTCAAACTGCACTCAAAACCACAAAAATAATATGCATTAATCACTTCTAAAATGCCACATTTTAACAAGGTTTTACATTAAATCGCCTACTAATCGTATTGTGGACACGAATGCTTTATGTGAAAATTTATAATAAAAAGTCTTATTTATTTTATGCAATCAATCACATTCATTTCTGAAAATTATATATTCCTAATAATATTGTAATAACAATTTTTTAGTATATTTAAAAAGGTGTTTGGTTTCATTTAACTGTTTCTCAATATATTTTTAAATTTAAAATAAATAAACATAAAATTTATAAGTGTAAAATATTAAATAACTTTTCATATTTCTATGAAAATAGTACTGTTTTCGATTCTTCACAGGGAGAATTAAAAATGATTAAAACATAGAATCTCTTAAAATAATTTGTTGAGAATAAAATATAACCTTCAAAATGTATGTTTCTTAAAACTATTACACAACTTTACCTTCAAATTAATGCGTTAAGTTTTAACTTTAAAGATAAAAATACTAAAAGAAATGAGACAAGAAAAACAACTTTTGAAGCCCTGGTCCAATGACTGCATTCCTGGACAAGTTAATCTCTCATGCATGCAAGTAACCATGCATGCTTACCACCCAGCTTTGATAGAGACAAAAAGCAGTGAAGAAATCATAGTCCTCTATTTATTAAAATGGTATAAAATAACAACAACAAAAAAATTAAGATGTATTATGATGAAGTGAAGAAAAAAAAGTTAAGAGGAAGATAAAGATGTTATTAGAGGAGGGAAAAGAAAAGTGTATATATATATATATATATATATATAGTGAGGGGAAATAGAAAATCCTATATTGGTTCATCTTTGTAGCCTCTTTAACAGCATATTGATGAAGGCATGGAAGTGATAGAAGCATGGTTGTAACACAGAAAGTGAAAAAGTGAGAAAAATGTTTTGGAATCTGCAGTTGTTCTGATGATGAAAAGGAAGCAACATGAAATGTGAAGCAGAGTAGACAGTAATATATATCACAAGATCCAAGATAAAATTAAAGAGACTCAGTAGTTGCAGCGAGTTGGGTTTTTAAAGGCTCCTTTAAAGGTGTCATCAAAGAAAAAAGCCAAAAATTTACATGGTGGTCCCAATTCTAAGGTTTTTAAAGTAACAAAGAAAATGGGAAGCAATAAAGACGAAGCAGTTACATTTATGGATATGCGATTTTTTTTTCTTACACCACTTATCACTGCCATGTGAAGTTTGGTGTGCTGCATTACCCTCCACTTAATTCTTTTATATATATATATTACCTTTGCTCAGCTTTGCAATTAATTACTGCACCCTCATAAAGCTTCCATAAAAGTAAAAAAGTAAACACAGACAAACCTAAATTATGAACTGTGTTCTTCACCACAAAACTCATGTTATGTTAGTAAATCTATATTTTGATTCTGAGAAACCTTGTTCCTTCTAGTTCTGTTGAAAGGGTTATGTTATGGATCAAGATAAATAATATTATTGTTATTGTAATTAATATGATTTAAGTCATACATGTTATACTCTTTGTCAAAGAAATTAATTTTAATGTTTGAATATTAAATTAGAAAACTTGATGTGATTAAATAATTGATTAATTATAAATGAAATATTATTATATTATTTTGTTAGCACTAAAAATATAAATAACGTGAAAATGAAATATCAGAAAATATTTTAGCTATGATAAAAGCTTTGGACTTGGTCAAAGTTTTGTTTCAATTTTGATCATGAAGAAAGTCCGTATACTTGGTGCAGACCTACATAATTATCATACTATAATTTTACAAATCGTTTTCTTATATATTAGAGTAGTACATGTTCATATTGTACTTTATTATATTTACTAAAAAAAACTTACAGATTGTATAATTTTTTGTTTCCAGATTGTATTGTTTAATTTGTGCAACACTAAACCATTTCTGCTAACTCTAATGTTTTGAATAATTTTCGAAAGAAAAATTGAGTTTCAACTCATTAGTTCTAGAGAATTTCCCTCAACTTAGTACACTCAAGTGAATATATAGGTTTAGTTTTGAGACATGGTTGAAGTTATGAAATTAATCATATCATCTTGCTTAATAATAATGACAATTTAAATATTTGGTCAAGTTACTGCCTCTAGACTTGCATACAAGTGATATCACTAATTTCACACTAATTAAGAATATTATCTGTTAAAAATTTTTATATTATATTACATGAGATTTTTTTACAAATTTATTAAAGAAATTTTCAAAAAAATATATTTTTTTGTCATTTTTTAAAATCTTAATTGACAGGTAATTCCTTCGTGGATACTTATTTTCTATCAAATTATAAAATTCGTAAGTATTTCTTGCAAAATTTGTTGCAAAAAATATTTTATATAAAATATTTTGCAAAAAAATTGGTAGCAATTTCTTGCAAATATTTTTTCACAACAAAATTTGTAAGTATTTCTTATAAAAAAATTTCAAAACAAAATCGGTAGAAAATATGAGTCTTTTTAGTAGTGATTAGTTAAATTTATTTATTATTCTTGATTTCATAAAATAAAACATGTATTTTCTAAATTACCCTAGTATTTGTCGTTATGACTTCCATGCTTAAATAAGATTGGTAGATGAAATTTTCTTATATTTAAGTAAAATGACCATTTTTTATACGGAAATTCACAAGAATAATTGTAATTTAAAAATCTTTTAACAAATACCATTTATAATTTTTTTTTAGTTTAGTCAAACAACCATGTTTCAATTTATTTATTTTTAAATAAAATTAAGAAGCACAAAAAGAAAAGATATGTTTATTATGGTTTGTCTCTATCACTAAGTTTAGGTCAAGTTATTGGCAAACCTAAAGTTTCACAAAGTCACATTACCAGTCCAACTCAATCTTTCATTTAATTACCTCCAACTCCAAGTCATACATATTTCAAGTAGTGTTTACAATAAACAAATCTTTACAAACTCAATTCTCATTCCAATTATATATATAAAAAAAATATAACAACCTAAAACCTAAATCCTAAATTCTAAATCTTAAAATATCAATTAAAAAAATCTTAGATCGGAAAATAACATTAATAAAGATTAAATAAACGATAATAAATTTTGATATTCCTAAATTTTTAATAATTATTTAAATTTTAATTATACTTTTTTGTTTGATGGTATAATTGAAGTATTTTATTCAGAAAAAACAATTAAAATTCATTAAATTTGAATTAGTTTTTTCAAATAAAACATTTAAAAAATAAAACAATTTAATGTGAGATTAGTTAAAATGTAATATATTTAAATATTTCAAAAGTTATGAATTTGTTTTATCAAATAGAAGATAAAGGATTTTTAGAGCCACATATCTATGTGCTTTAAGCAGTAGAGTTGTCAAAACAGTAACTCAGTCTGGTCGATCCACCACGAGTTGATTATTTAGTGAGTCAATCTAACTTGGCTCATTTATTAGCGAGTCAAAAAAATTTCGTATCCGGTTTGACCCACTATGGGTTGGTGGGTTAAACGAGTTGGCTCACAGACTCACTTAATTAAAAAACATACAATTATTTTATTTTTTTTCAGTCAAAACTAAATTATAATTCTAATTAAAATCTAAATAAATTTCAAAAAATTCCAAATACAAATTAAAATCACAAAAATACAAACTATCTATGTGTTAACTAAAAAAGACAACCTAATCTGATCCAAATGCAAACTCCAACTTAACCAAAAACACTAATGTAATCCTTTATTTATAGGTTCAAACCGAGTGAGCTGGGTTCTAGGTCAAAAATCAACCTGTATTGAAATTTATAAAAAAATTTCAACCCAACCATGTCCAAACTCGTGATGGACCGAGTTGGCTCGCGAGTTCCAATCCATTTTGACAGTTTTATTAAGCATAAGAATATACATCAATGTCTATATCATCAATGCAACCAAAGTATATTTTTCTCAATTTCTTCACATATGGTGGACAATCTTTAAATAAAATCTTCAGTGGTTTCCATTGAATTGCATGTCATCCTGTATCAGAGGAACTTGTTGGTTATATTTATGGGATTCTATGTTGCTTTTACATTGGATGTTGATTTGACTAACATACAAATGAAAGTATTTTAAATCAGTTTTTTATAATTCATATAATTTTCTTACACCACTTCTAAATAGCAAGATGTAGACTTACGTATTTTCCTATAACAAAATTCCTCAGTTTAGAACTGGGTAAAAGCACCTAACTTCATTTTCGTGTATAAAGCTGCATTTATTTACCAAATGTTACTGTATTTTTCTAACATCGATTGTTTATAAAAACTATAAACAATGTGTTATATAATTTATATTTTGAAATAATGCAGTCTTTGAAAACCTGTTTGCCAACTTATTATTTATTTCAATCAAATTCAGCTTGCAAAAAATCATGCGTATAATGACTATCTATTAACCATAATAGTTTGAGAATGCATATAAATTAAATTCTACTATAATTGTATTAATAAAAATTTCAAGCATAATTCATTTAATTTTATTCAAAGGGAAAAAATTTCTTAGAAATTCATTTATGTTCTGAAAATATAAATTTAATTTCTAATCATTGTCTATTCATTAGCAGTTACCATATTTATTAATTAGTTGTTTTTTAAAATAAAATAAATTGTCAGAAATAAAAACATAGTCTGGTAATAATTTTATAATTTTTAAGAGTCAAGATAAAAAGACAATTTGAATATACATTTATCTTTCAGATATTCAAAAAATGTCTTTTAAAAATAAAATTATGAAGGAATTATAGACTCTAAAACCAACAACACACCTTAAATATAATGATTAATCTTAACTATATTATTTCAATGCATTTAAACTCCAAACAAAACATAAATTTATCTTAACTGAATAAATAAGTTTAACTTTTCTTTTTATTATTATAATTATATATTAATAATGATAATAAAGAAATGAAGTGTATATAACAGAAAAAATGTGATTTTGTAGTACTATAAGCATATATATTCTTGTTTTACTATTTTTGTGTAGCATTGAAATACTTCTTCTGTCTAAGAAATTGACCATAATCCATTTAGAGTTACATACAGTTCCATATAGGTAAGTTTAGGGATAACAAAAATACTCGCGGATATCCGCGGATAAAATTCGCGGCGGATAGTTACTACTGGCGGATAACGGGTAGCGGGTATTTTAATACCCGCTTATAAACGGGTCGGGTACGAGTATCATACTATCCGTACCCACAGGTACCTGTTACCCGCAAAAAATTAAAATTAAAATTTAATTTATATTTTATTTTTATAACTTTATATTAAAAAATTTATAAAATATATATTTTTTTAAATATTTGCGGGTATCGGGTATCCACGAATACCCGCAGAATTTAAAAATATCCACAGGTAATTTTTGAGCAGATACCCAACGAGTAAACGAGCGGATAGCGGATGGAGTTTTTTTTTTTCGCAAATCGAGTTATAAGTAGGCACTATCCGTACCCGACTCGACCCGTTGCCATCCTTAAATAATTTGCATACAGTTTGTAGGGATGCAGATAAGAAGAGTACTCTTTGCCTACAAACAAATTTTCATTGTTGATTTTCCTGAACAATTCTTTCTTTTCTTCTTCAAATTATATCAATTTTTTTCTTACAGAGAAGGAGAAACATAAAACCTCAAATAACTTTTTTCCGAGTCCGTTAACCATTCTGTATTCAGTTTCCCATGTTTTTATTTATGTATTTAAACAAGTAACGAGTGAGATTTTAAATACTTCATTTTTTTTTTGTTATTTATTTATTTATTGGCGGTTCTTGGTTACCAAATACAAAGTGTGATTTGTAAATTGTCTAGAATATTTAATTTGTTTCTGGATTAATGAACTCATTCAAACATCCCACTTTTAAAACATTGACAATTTAGTTATTGCAAAATGTATTTTTTATATCTTAAAATGATCATTTGGAGTATTTTTTTTTTTTATATTTCAGAATAGGATTTTGAAAATATAAAAATAGTTTCAAAATGAATGTGCACGCAGGACTAATTTGGTGTTTTTAAATTTTTTTAAATAAAAAACATGTTGTTTTACATTTTTTTTCTGCATAAGGTTGAGAATTGGACCGGTGATTTGATTAAAAATTGAAAAAAGGAAAATAAGTAAGAAAAATAAAAAACCAACGGAAAAAAGCCCCCGGCGAGGATCGAACTCGCGACCTTTCGCTTACGAAGCGAACGCACTACCACTATGCTACGGAGGCTGATTGATATGTGAAAGTTGTATTAAATATTTACCAAATAAAGCATAAGCACATCGATTTATTTGTCCTTTTCAGTCTCTAGCCATTATCTTCTAATTTCTCTACTACCTATCTTTTTCATTAATTAATTTTATGTTTTCATTAACCGTTCAACTCCGGAGAAAGCTTTCAGCATTAATTATTTTCAGTTCTAACCATTATGTACAAAATTCAGTGAAGTTTATTCTATGCCTACATTTTGTATATGTCTTTGAATTGATGACTATGGACTATTGAATGTGACAAACAAGTGCAATCAGGAACAGTATTCTGATTTCCATGGCTCGGAATATGGTACATCAGTTACTTTCTACAAGAATGTAGCAGATTTTATAGTAAAAAAGAGTTGGACATTACTCCCTTTTGTTGGCCTAGGATATGAATTCTTCAAGAGACATGTGCATGGCATCTCTTAGTAGTTTTCTCCATTTTCATTGAGGTTTGAAACTTATAATATTTTTCTCCACTTTCTGGCCTTACAGAAGACAAACTCAATATCAAGGCCAAAGTTATAGCTGACACACAAGTTCCACCATCAATTTTTGAGAATACTTATGATGTAAATCCGTGTTAAAGTTACTTGCTTCACAGATTAGCAAAAACAATCAAAGCTCTTAAGCCTTAAACTTTCATGGGTTGATACAAAAAAATTATTTGTAAATGAACAGATGAAATGAACTACTTTCCAAATAGCTTGCTGTGCCTACTGTACGTCACTCGCAAACATTCATCAATCACAAACTCATCAATTAAGTCCTTAAATATCTGTCTCTCAACATCCAACACAACTCCTGGTAATTCACCGGGGAAACTTGTCCAGTTTTCTGAGTGACGCATCACATCTTCCCCTAGCATACTTTTCATATCATCCCCTTCATCTTTGCAATCTGGTTTCACATATTTAAGTTTTTGTATCTCAAAGCATAGTTCTTTAAGAAGCTTTTGTGCAGTGACGAATTTCCTTGTAAGTCCACTAGGCTTGAACCATGGCTCTCGAGAAGAGCCTAGCTTAGTACCAAGAATCTCATTCACAGTATCAAAGATGAGTTTCCTGTGCCACTTCTCTGTATTTAGCTTCCCGTAAGCAACTTTTTCATCGCTGCCCCCTTGTTTTGAAAGCAAACTACTTAACTTGGTTTGTTCCAACACAAGGAATAACTCGGGGTTAATGGGATGACCTGAAGAGTGATGTTGAAATGTTAGCAACTCAGAACTCAAAGCTCTCAGAAGTAGACCTGAAGCCAATAGTATTTCAGCAATGTATCTGTGGTCTGAGTTTGTATTTTCACAAAGGGAAGCTATGTAATCGATTCTAGTTTCATCATGGCTAGAGTTTAGCTGTCTAAGCTTTTGAATAAGGTGACCTATGCTTTGCAATTTCTTGTGGTTGATCTCTCTATATCTTGTATTGTTAATGAAGAGGCCTTCTGCAGGGCTCCACTGATCTGTATGATAATTTTCTTTAGACTCTTGAGCGTTTTCAACTGCAGAATGTGAGCTTATAGGTTAATATTCTATAGGAACGAACAAATCTTGCAAATTATATATTAGACTATTACATGTGAAATATACACATTAAAATTTCTTTCTCTAGTGAATACTTGCTTCTATTTTTTCAGAAAATTAAGACTATGCCAGGAAGAACATAAAGCCTAAGGCACCTTGAATGTGATGCTCATCGCAGTTGCCTTTGAAAAAATTTGACATGTAAACCATTTTAACGTTACTAAATAAGGATGGCTACGAAGCAGAAAAATCAATGGCTCAAAGGAGTACAGTTATGCATCATAATCATATATATTTATGTGACAAATTGCTTTGACGTCTTTGTAGGATATAAGCATGGTCAACTCTAGTTGTGGTCAATCCATCATAAAAAAAGGATTTTCAATACATGAGGTAGCCTTTCAGGTAGAAAACGACTAAAACCTCTTTTAAACATAAAGTTGTAATCAATCTTGAGAATGAACTGACTGACAAAGCCAAGAATTTGTCTTTTTAATCTGACTATAAACCTCAGTTTTTTTATTGTGATTTGGAAGACAAAAATATTACCTTTACGAGAATAGGATATATCCTTTACTGGGGATGGCATACCGAATTTGTATACTGAGACATCGACAACTGATCCAAGACTTGGATGACCTGAGGCGTGTGTTGTAAGTTTTGCTATTGACTTATCCTCATCCCACCTCATAGTTGATTTCTGCAAAATTAAGTAAAAATTACATATCGACTGATAATTGGAATATATTACTCCTAACAGTTTTAATTTTCTCATTGAATTAATCAGAAAGATGGAATGAAAAGAGATCATCGTAGTTCTAACCTTATGCATGGATCCTGAAACCAAATGCTCAGCAGCCTTCCTAGATGGGCATTGGCTATCAACAACTTCAGCAGATTGTAAATTGCTGGTAACTTCAATATCCATCTTTGAGTCGAAAGAGATACTGTCTGATTGCAGAGATACTTCATCCCACTGGCTACTTAAACTTCTTAGTTCATTGCTAGTCTCACTGAGTCTGTCATTACTGCTATGTGAATTAGGGACTTTAGGTCTCAGTTTTTGACTGGGAGAATCTGAGTCTGTTGTCTGCTTACAGAACTGCCTTCTGGGATTATTTGAATCTGATGATGGGGTAAGAAGGCAAGATTGCTTCTCCGATGCTGACTTCTTTTGTTGCATTCTTGGGCTAGCAGATCTTGAACTCTTTACTGAGCTTGGGCCATTTTCTTTTGGAAATTGTGTAGACCTTGGTAGGGATTGTGTTGATTTTATAGTCTTGATATTATTTGCTTTCTTTTCACTAAAACTGGTAGAAGTATCCTTGGGACTGTTTCTAGGAGATTGATCTTTTGCTATTTGACTGGAAGGTATCCCCTTTTTACCATGTTCATGTACACCACCACTCTGAAGTTTGTGGGAATCAGAAAGTTCATGAATTGGAAAGACTGAAGAAGCAAAAGGTCCAGTTTTTTCAACAATTTTTGCTGGTTTCATGATCACTATTGGTGACTCTACAGCCATTGTAGAATCGGATTCCCAGGCTGTTTCCTGCCTCGTAGAATGCTTAATTGAGGTCGATTTTAGTTCATAGTCTCTTTTATTTCGAACAACATTTGAAGCTTGTTCTTCTTTTCTGGTCTCTAACAGACCCTTTACTTGCATTGTTTCCAATATCTGTTTGAGTGCTCTGAGATCCCTTCCAGATTGTTTAAATTCAAGATCCTTTAATCTATTCTCAATCTCACTATAAACTGAAGGAAATGAATCTGGTGTTCTTGATGTAGGTTTTATGACCCTGGATGTTAGTTTCTCAGAGATTTGGTTCCCATCCTGCTGCTTCCAAGGTGCAGGTTCAATGGGAAACCTTGTATTCAATATTGGTTTCACAACCAAATCAGGATTCTTCCACCGTGGAGAAGTCATCTCTTTCTCTTTCAATGGGACTTCAGGGAAATTAGCAACCGGAAGTGGTGTAACGAATCCATTTTTCCCAAACTGATCATTGCCTTGAGTTGAGTCAGTTTCACTCAAACTTGACTTGGTATCACTAACCACATAGGATTCTGGCAATGCTTCCAAGCCCATTAACTTTGCTACAATACTAGGTGGCCGTCTCTGTGATGCTGAACGCTGTTGTAGACTAGAAATGCCATCAACTGAGGTGGAGGAGTCACCTGCATTGAAATTTCTTGAGAGGTTACTGAGTTTTGAATCAGAGCCGTTTGCGCGCCATGAACCTTCCCTACTGTCCAGTGAAAGTCTAGGAAGCTCTTTTAGTTTTTGTTGGCATTTCAAGGTATCATTCGAGTCAAAAGATATCTCACTTGTTGCTCTTCCATCATAAGAAAACCGAGGAGCATCCTTTGAAATGGAATGCCAATGTCCATCTTTTACTTCATTTGATAATCTAGGAAGTTCTTTAGCTTCAACATAATGCCGAGGTGTTTCTCTAAGTATAGCAAGGACTCGCAGTGACTCCTTTAGATCAATAGGAGTTTGCTTTCTATCGACAGATTTAGACAGCTGAAATTGTCTAGGGTAATCCCTTTCTTTGCACAGTCCTCTGGCTTCCCTATATATACACTCCTTCACCACATCCCTCAGATCAAGGGATGAACATCCTAAATGGGGAGAGGTACTTGCTTGGTTCATAACTGGGTCTCTCATAGGAGTTTCAGGAAAACCAATCCTTTCAAAGAGAGCATCTGCTTCAGCTTTATAGTCCAAAGAGGACATTGATGATGAACAAGAAGAGAATGAGGTTCTTGAAGATTCAGCTGAAATTCTATGCTTATTACTCATATCCCTCATATCCTGCAACAAACTCACCAAATGGCCGAAGTTTAGTTCCATTCAATTAGGCGCACTTCAGATAAGATGGTAGTTTCAGCACATTGCAGACTAGGGTAAAAACAGAATTTAAGCCACTAAATTAGGAAGAAACAAACAAAATCAGCAAATCCTGAAACGATTTTCAGGAAGATAACAACCAATTCTCAGCTTTTTTTACATCTGACACTAGTAGATAGTACAAATTTTGATCTGGTAGCATAACTTCCATTCCTCAAATTAAAATATTATTCAAGAAATTTTGAAGCGTAAAACGGTATATAATTTGTGAAACATGTAAAGGAAGGTTCTTACAGCTGTTGATTGCGGCTGGTGTATGATATTAGAACCTCTTTCCAGACTGCCATAATTGAAGAGGGAATTACCTAAGACGAAAACAGAAACGTTAGATTTGAACACTCTAATGAAATAGATAAACAAGGCCAAGAACCAACCCGGAGTGGTTCAAAGGTCATGAGCTAATTATTTTATGCAGACCTAATTTACTAATATGTACAAAGAGTGGAATGAACTTCAAAGGGACCAACACAAACAAAACAAAAAAGAGTTGAAACCTAGGACTACGACATGAGACTAATATCCTTGTGACAAATCAACCATTAAGAAACAGCACTGGTGATAAAACCGATGAAAGGAAAACAGAAAGAAAAAAAAAATGATGAACTTATGAAAGCCACAATGACATAAACTAAATTTATAGAAACACGTGACTAGCAACTACCAAAGGATTACCTGGATGAAGCCTCTTCCGGGTAATATGGGGAGAGGAAATAATGTGATGACGATCAAAGAGTTGGAAAATCCCAGTCATGCATCCTATCTGCTTTTTTAAATCTGGGTTGTCATCTGCTAAAGAATGCAAGAACTTTGCTGCCATATCTACCTCTTCTCGAATTAAACTCAACCTCTCAACTACCACAATCAATTACAATTACTCCATCTTCATAAAAGCTTAATGATTTGTACTCCAAATCTACCCAACACTACGAAGTGCAAACGAAGCATGCAGGGTCAGTTAAGCAACAATTAGTATAACACAGAATCCAGTAATTCACAGAATCCAGTAATTCAGACAGCTCAAAGGGTCCTTAGTCCTTATCATCTAAAAAATCAATCCTTTGCTCTCTAAACTTTAGTCCAGACACAGTTCATAAGACACCTACAAGTCAATCCAGCAAGTCTCCTCGTCTATGTTGTGCAGTTCCATATGCAGCATTCACAAAGAGGTTGAGTTCCATCGTAGCTACACATAAACAATGCAATTTCCAAATTACAGGGCCACAGTAAATATTTCATGCAAAATATTCTCTAGTTGATTTCATCAAATAATATAGATTTGGTTCCTTACAAAATATAGACGAAATTTTGCCGACAGTACCGTCTTTCCTAAAATTTTCATTTAGGACTTGTAATATCATTTGGGTATTGGTTTTACCAAAAAATAAAGAAACGGGCAACAAAAAAGAGACAATGCTCCTTAAATTTGCAGAAAAAAAAAAGCGCAGTGGAACAAATTCACACACAGTAGCTTGAACCACCTCAATGAAAGTTCCAATATACAGTGCAAATGAATTTATGCAGATCCAAGAAGATTGTCTTAAAGTTTCTCCTGAGAGAACAATTACAGAATCGTGCAAATGGGCACCCAATCTGGTCAGAGCTGGGTCAGAAAGTCCATGTCTTTTGTTTTGGTTATATATTATATATAGCATTTTCATTGTAAGAAAGACAACAAAATTGAGAAAAGTTTAGTGGGTCAATTCACTTGTCCTCCACACTGAGATACGACTAGCCATTTTTGTTTCTCTTCCCCGACAAATTAGGTTATGGGACCATTTGTGTAAAAAAAATATATATTTAAAGAGTTTGAACTAAATACATTTTTTAAAAATATAAAACGAGTTTAATTTCATAACACATTGTTTCTTAACAAATTGTGTGTTTTAACTTCGCCAGTCTTAAATAGCTTGATGTGAGCTTGTCGAAAAGAGTAAATTCAAATTTAACTAAAAAATTTCACGTTAAAAAAACTATTTTTTCGATTCGTTTAAATTATTTTGTCCTATAGTTGAGTTTTTTACTAGTTCAATTATGTAAAAATTAAACTTTCTGATATTGTGTTTGTTGCTGATCTAATATGTACCATTCCACCTGCATATATCAATATTGGTAATTTTATTCGTTAGTGAAAGCACATAAAGTCTATTTCTAAGAAACATTTGATGTCATAAAAAAAATGTTTCAATGGAAAAAAAAAAGTTAAATGCTATATCTTACATCTAGACTAAGATACCAATAAAGATATTTTCTTAAAAATGTATTTATCACTCTTCTAAATCATACTATTAAAACTTTGATCTTCAATTCAAACCAAATGGTGTTTTGGAATATCAAGGTGTATTTTAGTGAGATTCATTAAACATATCACTCCACTAACTGTAAAATTCTTATAAAATTACTCACAAGTATCCAACTAAGAAGTTGTGGTATTGAGTTTTAGCGTAACAACAAAATGTTAGGTGAGTGACTTAAAAAGGGAGTGATGTTTTAAGTTGATTATGGAGCTAGTAGGATTCTGCTAACGTGAAGGAACTGATATGTAATAACCACAATAATATTTTAATCATAATCATTAAATATATTGTGGCGTAGTAATTTATTCCCAACATCTAAAGCTTGGACTTTCTTTCTAATAATGTCAGCAAATATTGTTTAATGCGAAGTCTCAATTCTTTCAAACGACAAAAGGTTAGTTTTCCAATCATGAAGAAAAAATTAAAACCCCTTTTTCTCCGAGGTTGCACCAAGCAAGGAGTGAAAGTGCCGCACGTGCGGGACATTTCTTTTGTGTTTGTGTCAATTCAAGAGTTGGTTTGACCAACTCTAATATAGTGTTTTACAATTAACTTCTTCATTGTCGCTTGTTCACAAAATGGTAACTAGCCTTGACTTTGAATTAATTAGCGTCCTTTTGTCTCACACTAAATAGATCTCTTGTTATGTGATCAAATAAGGTGAACAATGAGGGATAACTTGGAAAAAAAATACTAAAAAAGAATACTTTTGATAGCAAGAAAAGATGATTTATGTGAGTTTTGTTGATTTGACTTGATTGTACAAGTTGATCGAATTTCCAAACACATTGAATGAGTTAATGGCATGTGCATGCAGGCAATGAAGATGATCACAGAGATTGCATTGATTTATCTGCGGTGCTAGTTGATTGAGTAGGGTGGAGAAATTGAAAGTGACGGTGATTATAAATATGGTGACAGAAAAATTAAGATAGAGGATGAATGGAACCCCACGTCCATAAACACCAACTAACCTATCATAATCATAACGACCCCATCTTCCACCAAACATTTATTACCTTTCTTGTAAGACCTTGTTCCACCACCCATACTCATCTCTACACTCTACACACCCACTCTTCAACCAAGGAAACAATTATAACCAAACCTGCAATTACTCATGTTTGCCTTCTCAAGGGGAAAGTCCAACATTATTTTCTTTTTCTCTTGCAAGGATCTCAAATATCTTTTTCCATCTAATTAATTCACAATGAATAAAAATCTTACTTTACAATTTGTAGACTGAGTTTATTATTCCATGTGTTATCAAGTTACTATTAAACTAATCAATAATGACTAATCTCACACATATGTATATGTCTTGTCACAAAATAAATGTGTTGAAAATTCCATATCAACTAGAATAAAATTATTTTATAAGATTAAATTAAACTTAAAATCTACTTCCTACCAAAGTAAAACAAGATTTGGATACTTTTCTTAACGGTCTAGTTTCCTTTTTCCTACCACGAGATTTGTCAAAGTCAGTGAGTCAAAGAGTAATTTGGCTTGTGGTACTTTCAAATGGTGAAGGTTAAATATAAACTCTGTTACATGAATCCTCTCTGCTGTATTTACAAGAGCAAGTGAAAATTTCTCCCAGTGAAAGGAGAATGTCATGCTTTTGTTTTGATGGAAATTTCATATTTAGCTTGATTTTAGAAACTGTTTGGGATTGTATAGAAGTTACACAAAGATGTTACGGATTGACAGTGGGGGCAGTAAAAGACAATGTAGCATTGTTTTGTTTTGGAACCATTCTATTTGGCAGTTTGTATTTTTTACAACGCAATTAATACTGAAAAATTCCTCATACAAGTCGCTACACAACAATGATATTACACCTCATCTACCCAGAAAATCCTCAGCTACGTCACTAGCTGCTTCAGTGCAGTAAAATAACGGTGCTAACCTTAAACATTATTACAGCTCAGAGAAACACGAATGAATCAATTCAACTTCAGAAAAATATGACAAAAGAAATAGTCCTACAAGATGAAAAAAAAAAACAATAGAGTAACAGTCGAAATTTGCATTTAATAGGTAAAAGCTGCATTTGGAAATAATGTTGATGCCCAGGCACCAATGAAACAAAATTTGCTTTCCATGCAATAAATGAAGGCAGGCATGACGGTAAATAGATAACTCAGTAAAATAGAACTGCTTCTATGACTACCTAAACCTAAAAGTAATAAAGGTTTTGTTCAATTAAAAGTTCAGACCAAAGGATGTCAATGTTAGCCTATATCACCAGTCAGTTTATATTGACCTCTACGATCACCTTGAGAAGAGGAATGTACAAATGCCTAGCAGACAAAATTATCACCAGCCATTATCTTCTGTGTTCAAATTAATGTTGCTGCTTCGCTGCATTCTCTTGTTGGAGTTGTGGAATCCACCACTGCACTACCAGTCATTGAAAAATTAATCTTACTTAGAATTAGGGTGCATAAACCAATAAGAGAAAAGAAATAACATCAAAATGAAATAGAAAAGCCTTTGTAACAGAAATCTATTCTTTTTTACCGTATTCTTAAATAATACTTACCTTCTCAACATAAAACCCCCTTTTAACATTAATTAGTCTACAAAAAAGAGCAATTTTTTTCATGGAGATGTGTAGGTTCCATACCGCAATGGAAAGTTTAATCCAGGTTTTAAGTAATACAAAAACACAAGTGAAAAAGAAAAAGAGAAATGCATCCACCATCAAAGTGAGGGAGTGGAAAGAAAGAAAGAGAATTAGAGTGAATAAAAAAACGAAGGTTGTTAGGATGAATTGAAAGTAACATGATTTTATCTGCTAGTAATAATTTCATTTATTATTTTGAATATTATTTTAGCAAATTATTATTATTAGAAAAAAACACTCAGTCAATTATGGTGGCCCGTAATCCTATAATCAATAAATAATGCATACAAAAAACTCTTCAAAAATGTGTTGCATCTTCAACACCTCACCACAAGTCAATGCTGTTTCTTCTCATTTCTCACCAAAATAAGATGATGATTTACACCGTGAAGCCCAGTAAACATTCTTACGAAGTCACTGCAAATCACCAGTTCCAAATGCTCACGATTAGCACAAATCCACACACTTCTTTCTTTGCTAAAGTAAAAGCAGACTGTCAGGGGTCTCAGGATTCAAGCTGGAAAGATTTGTTCCCTATCCTAGCCAGTTTAAAACCCTACCTCTGAAAATATGCCTTCACGTAACAACTTAACATTCAGTGATAGTTGGTTCATGAATTGGTACTAGTGTTTAAGCCTTTGACTATGTAATCATATGTTCAATCCTTCCCATCCGTCCAATACAATTGGGCCCAGACAGACATGTAGCATGAGATGGGATGTTAGATCTAACAGCTTAAATTTTTTTAATATTAGCTTTATGATTTAACCCCCCAAAACAAAAGTGATTTCATGAAAAAGACCAAGTGGACAAACTACTTCATACCTTGATTTGACAGGCACAAAACACTTTCAGATGCAGCAGGTTTCTGAAATTCAGTGTTGTAATTTGGAGCATCAAATTTTGTATCATGTCTTGTAAGTTCAAAGTTGGAAATTGGCCCATTTGTTTGATCATTTGTTTGCACCTCATCTTTGGAACATATCACATCATTTGCGCCATCTTTTTTCAAGTCTTCACTTAAGGATATGGGTGTTTCATGTTTTTCATCATTTTGATTCAAAGCAGATGCTTCTGGTTCTAGGTTGGCCGAAACCTGCAGGATAGTAATGGATATAACTATATATAAAATAAACTTTATAAAAATACCATCCCAATGTTCCCAAGGATACAAAGTTATTTGATTGACATCAAGTCATCTGATGAGACTCATTTTCTCATTTCCCAACACGAGATGGTGATCTTTCAAACATGTACACAATTAGATCCAAGCAAACAAACTATTACTACGAAACTGACAATATTTTATCACTGGAAAGTTACATTATATAAAAATTCGACATATTTTAACCGATGGAAAATTGGCAAGTAAGGAAAAAATCATCATTGTACAGATGTCCCAGGAATATATCAAATGAATTGCATCAACAACGGTTTTTTTCTGAGAATAGTTCTATTGACCGATCTCTGACACGTGTAATTAGAGAAAAGATATAGAAATCATTACTCAGGCCTTTCTCTATAATTCTAAACAACAGAAGTAGAGAGAACAGATTCACCTTATGGGTATTAGGAGCATTGGCAGTCACTGGGTTACTTGACATTACCACTGCAATGGATTCAGTGCGGTGTTCATGAGACTCTGAACTGTCTCCACAAAATGCTTCTTGGTTTTCCATTTGATTTTGCTTGAGTACTTTAGGAGTCTTTAATTGGTTAGAGTGTATACCATTCGAGAGAACACTATCAATCTCACCAAGAGTCCTTTTCCTGCTTTGTGATATGAGCTTAAGTTTAAACAAACTTATATAAAAAAGGAGCTTAATTTAGCAAAATATTGAAAGTGAAAGAGACTGGGGAGGGGAAGAACTCAAGAAAACATACCTACTGGGAGTATGAGCAGCTGAGTACAGAGAATTTGGCTTGTTTAAAAACAGTATTCCACGAAGAGGCTTTCCATCAATAACAGTTTCAATAGTATATCCTTCTGAGATGTTTTCAGTGACCTTGGCTTCAAACATTTTCTTTCCAGGAGGTAGGGAATGGTTTACTGGGATATTTAGCCTACCTGCATTTATGATAGCACATATTTAGCCGTCCCTGAGTGGTACTATAAAATATAAATAGTCATTATCTTTTTAATGTTTTTTGTGCTCCTGGCTCATAAATAACGGAAATCAAAACTATTAGAGGAATCATTCTTCTATTCATCACTGACTTGCCAATTGCCACAACTACAATCCATATCTAAGATTGATAGTAGATGCAAGAACTAGATCTTCACAAACACAAACTTGAATAATTGAATCTCACGGAGAGTCCAACAAGGAACACCAATTCCTGCTGCCTTAAATTTAATTAGCCAAACTACACAAATATTTAACTGTGAGCCCCAACAGAACGTTGAAGAACTTTTTGAATCCCACTCCCACATACTAAGATTGATAGGATAAAAGTTGTGTTGGTAGATACAGGTTGGGGTACAATATGATATATTTTTAAAAAATGTAGAAAACGGGTGTGATAAATGTACAAAATAAAACAAATCAATTTATCCACATATCGTATATCCTACTCAGACAAAGGAAACCAGCCACATAATATGCATATCAACATGTTATAAAGGTACAGTATGGATATATCCATCCATCCATATATCTTAGTTTAAAGCCACAGGGTTTTATTGCCCAGTTTGGTAGCATGGAAAAAGGTGGGAAGAGTGAAAATAATATTGGTTGTTTGGTTGAACAGAAATATAGTGGAACGCACTGATAAATTTCACAATTATTTCTTACCAATTTTCCTTTATCTTTCTATCTTTTTCCTTATTGTTCACTACTTTTAACCAAATACCTTTAATTTTCACTCTAATTCTAACATTTTTGCACTCACTTTATTTCATTTCCATCCACTCTTTTTTTTTTTTCTCTCAACCAAATGGACTCTAAGAGAAAAATGAGACTTTACTATCCATGAATCAGAAACTTGTATAAAGACAACAAATTCTCACTTTGCTGGCCATAATTCAACACTGACATGATCTGGCCCATATCAGAACCCACACCATATCTTGCTAGAACTTGATTTTGGCTAGGATTGGGATTTTGTTCTTGGCACTTCAATTTCAATTGCTTCCTTAAAGATAACTTCTCTGGTCTCTGTTCACTTTCCCGAGCAATCCCTAAAATTAAGATATATATCACAATTGTTTAGAGATACTAGAGAAATACCAGAACCAAAGGTTATGTTATAAAATTTAATACTAAAAAAATGACACTTTGCTGAACCTGTATATAGGTAATACATATCATCCAGGGCCTCAAGACTTTTATTACAACCACCTATGAACACAAGAACACCCCCCTTAAAAGGGTCTAAACAGTCACCAGCCACAGAAAATCTAGCAGAAGGACCATTGGTTGCAGATGTAACATTTGTCCAAGCACCAGTGTCTACGATTAATAAGAAATGAAAGATTATATGAGGAATCCCAACTTGATCAACATTGATCAAAAAGAGAAAAACTATCATGTAATTTTCAGAACAGAAAATAGGAATTGATTAATCAATTAAATATAAGTCTTTCTAAAAATTGAGAAATTACCATATATATATATAACACAATTGTCACTGAAACAGTAATTTGGGAAAAGTTGGAGCAAGACCCAACATTAATTTATAAGCTAAAATGACAAACGCGACCACTCATCATCTAAATGATTGAATATTTTCTGAAGAAATGTGAAAAGCATTTTGCACCAACGAAATGTGCAGATACAAGTTCGTTAACAACCTGTCACTTGAAGTGCTGCTCCATCACGACTAAATTCTCAACTCAAAAGGTAGAATTATAAAAGTCACAGCAATGGCCTTCAGAGTAAGGTTCTATTTTAATTAAACAGTTAAACCACAGTACAAAACATACAAAATCTTAAAAGTGAAAAATTATTTGTATAGGCTATAAAGAACATACCAATATCAAGCATATAGAGGTCATTATATAGATTTTGGGCATCTGTAAATCCCCCAAAAACGAACAAGTTCTTGCCAAAAGAAACAGTTGAATGACCAGCTCGAGGAGGCAACAATTGGCCTGATGTACTCAGCTCCCTCCAGATTAAAGTATCTAATAATTACATGCATGTCAAAGAAAATCATTATATTCTGAATAAAGATCCTTTATTTTGCACCATTGATTGTACATTTATATTTGAAATACAGACACAACAATTTAGTAAAATTAAAAGAAAAAGATGGAAGAGATCGATACCAGTATCAAGGATATGGACATCAGACAAGTAATAATCATGTCCATCTTCACCTCCTATTACAATAATTTTATTTTTCCAAGATGAACAAGAGTGGCTATCACGAGGAGATGGTGGAGTGCCCGATGTTGTAGCACACTTCCAGACAAATGTCTCTACAAAGGAATTATCAGAATAACTTATATGTAATCATTAATCAAAAAATAACAGACGAATTTTCAATACAAATGCAAACGTGAAAGGAAAATATATGGAAAACTAACTAAAATGCTCCAAAGCTCCACAGTCGGAACCCCTACTTCTCTATGAGGTACCAAACAAAAGCCGTCTCATTTCATTCACAACTGAAATCATAATAAGCCTCTACAAGCAAGGCAGGAAATATGTAATTGTACCAAGTTCAGACATGTTCTTTCAAAAATAATCAACAAACTTGGAAACAATAGACAATTTTACCATTCTCACAGATACAAGGTCTCATTTAAATATCAAGGGGAATAAATCATGTAGGAACTAACTTGTCCCATAACCTGCATTATGATTTGAGAAAGTCACCTGTATTTAGTATGTAAAGATCATTGTAGTAGACCTCATTATTACTATCTGCAGATTTTCCACAACCACCAAAGATGAATAGGCGTTTTCCAACAACTGCTGCACTATGACCCTCACGTGCTGGTGGCCCTTCTCCTCTTATGGTGGGAGAAACCCATGTATGCAATGCTAACAATGATTTAACATCAGTGAGTGAAATAGTAAATAGATAAATAATATTCAATCAGACATAACTGCATGACATTCTCAGATTTTAACTTAAGCAGTAGATTTCAATGTCATTGTCCATCAAAGGTCCAGGACCACGTCTATCCAGGCTTACACATAGACCATTGTTTCAACTTGAGCTTAAAGCACATGCATTATGGCTTTTGGAGACAAAGATGGGTGAATAATTTAGATATGAGAAAGAAGACTCACAAGTGTCCAGTATGTGCAAATCCTTGAGAGGGTTCATCCCATCCGTACCCCCAAACACAAACAGATTATCACCAATGGCTGTGCAAGTGTGGCTGTCTCTAGGAGTAGGTGGGGAGCCTTTTACAGTGGGTTGGCTCCAAGTCTGCTTCACTGCAAATCACAAATGAGGAATCAGTAAATAAACAATAGAAGACCATTTTCACATTATCTTGCCGGCCAGAGAGAGCCCTAGAACATCAACAAACCCATACTGAGAGAAGTATAACATAAAATAATAAACTCTATACCAACATCAAATACAAAACAAGTATCCATTTTTTCAGGTACACACAAGCTATCAAATGAAAACGAAAAAACATTTTCCAACCAGAAACCCATCATAGCACCAGAACATGAAAAAAAGTAATTAAATAAAAGAGTGGAGGCAGTTACCAGTGTCAAAGACATGAACTTGGTTGGTCTGACAGTTATCTTTGCCGTAACCACCGAAGACATAGACAAGTCTGCCACCTTTGACGGCGTTGCAGGTGTGACCCCACCTTTTCCCTGGTCCATACACCTCATTTCCACCTCCACCACCCTCTATGCCTATCGCCTTCACCTCAACCTTTTCCCACCTCATTTTCGACAATACAAAGAAATCAATTTTTTCTCCCCACCCAGATAAAATATAATTTTAAAAGAGATTTTTAGGATTTTTTTTAATTCGAAAATATGAGGAAGAAGAAACGGGGTGAGGGTGGGGGCGAGGGTAAAATCAAAACAGGGGAAGATGACATATTAGAAATGGAGAAAATTTGAAAAAAAAAATGTCAAATCAAAGACATCAGAAAGAAAGTGTGAAACTGGGTTTGGCCGATAAAGACGAGGTCAGTAAAAATAATTATGAAGAGATGGGGTGAATCTGAATAAGGATGGGCATTTGTGTAAGACGTGGACAATTTTAGATTGTCTGATGGATCTCCATTATGAGATGTGGCATGTAAAGTAGCCGTTTGATTTTTCATCCTTAATTTCTTTAATATATGATAGTGGGTAAATAGAAAATGCAGTTAGAGTTATAAAATATAGGTTTTCGTATAAGTTTATAAAGAAAAATGCAGTTAGAGTTATAAAATATAGGTTTTCGTATAAGTTTATAAAGAAAAATGTTTTTTATAAGAAATCAAAGGTTAAATTGTGTAAGATAATCATGGATAAGAACTGATTATTATATTTGATTTAATAATAATTTAATAATATATGCTTTGATATGTTTACTAATAATGATGATCTATACTTATATATATATATATATATATATATATATATATATATATATATATATATATATATATATATATATATATAT
>Ga0209589_1001448_pt1:0-37500 | contig 39179 bp, 19 predicted proteins | sample CowpeawhiteBW_FD_187525 | JGI IMG/M metagenome (GOLD analysis project Ga0209589, IMG submission 187525) | Root nodule microbial communities of legume samples collected from California USA - Cow pea white BW (SPAdes) (version 2) | ecosystem: Host-associated > Plants > Roots > Nodule...
TATATAAGCTTTAATTGGAGACATTATGTTATGCTTAATTACAAATTAAAAATATTTGGAGAGGATTTGCTTAAATGACTCTTAGAGTGTTCATTTGGAGGAACTTGGGATCCATTATATTTTTATTTTATTTTATTGATTTGATAAACAAATGCAAAGTGTATTCAATGTGTTACTAGTGGGAGTGTTTTTCTAACAGTAGTGTGTTCTAGAAACGGTACTTGTAATACTAAATTACATATATGATTAAGCATTACTTCTTGGGTGTTGAAATTCTAGTGTAAAGTTAGTTGAGTGAGAATTTGAGTAATTGTAATCATAGACATCAACTAACGATTTTAACATTTGGTAGAGAAGTTTTCTAGCAACAACAGATAAATCGGTTAACATATAAATTGTGAAGTGTTTTTTTATTGATTTGAGGAATCTCAACAATGTTACCATTTGTTTTTTATTTGATGCAAAAAGATATTATTTACAGGATGAATGACAAAGGAAAAGAAAACTTTAAGGCGAATGACCCTTGCCTAGTGGCTGAAAAAGATAATTCTGAGATTAGGTCCTATGTTTATCAAAGTTGACCAACACAATATGTTGACCAATTGTCTAAATTTCAGGTGGAATTGGAGTTTTGGTTTGAACTTATGTTATAAGATTATTTCCTTGCATTATGTTTATGTTGTATTTTTTTATCCAGTTTATTTATGGTATTTGTAGTTTAAGGAGAACACAAGAATTTCCCTAGCTTCTAGATTTGTTCTTCAATTAGATCTTTATTTGTTGTTGTTTTGTGATGCACTCCTTTTGTTTCTTGTCGAGTAAATAATTATTAATAAAACCATTTTACTCTTTTAATCTTTTCATGATCTTATGAATTCAGATAATTTAATTGTTGAAAAAAAATACTTGTAAAATAGGTTAAGGGAGAATATCTCAGTCTGTGTGCATTTTACTACTAAAAAAGTTCACTGAAATTTGTTCATTACACATTGTCATTAGGAACCCCTGTGAAGATGCTTCTTCTTGAAGCTTCTGAGATTTATTTATTTGTTATATTTGTTAGCCTATATTTTTTAAGCAATCATATGTTGTTATCCTTGTATCCTTGTATTTTTTATATTTGTTAGCCTATATTTAGTTTGACAACAAGTGATGTTGTTTGTTCACAACCTTCACAGAAGTGCAATTTCAATAACAGGGGTTGACAATTATTAACACCTGGGTTAACATATATTGTGGTCAACGCATAACTTAAGTAAGTAATGTCACATTTTAGTTGGGACGCGGCAGGTGGGAAATAGGACTCACGTGGAACACCTTCAAAATGACTCCAAAAATAACGACAAAAAACCCAATTCAAACACAGACCCAAAATATTTAATTTAGATTTAGGGATTTCAAAACTTACGGGAAAATCGAACTTCCACAAGGTTTTACAACTTTTCCACAATAGGGGTTCCAACAAAAACTGGCTCATTTCCACGCTAATGGTTACGGACGACGAACCAACGACACTTTCGTCCAATGGGTATACACACACCGTTAAGACCAACGACAACAACACATAAAAAATAAGAAGGAAAACGAAGAATGAAACGGGTTTTCAAAGAAAAAAGGGTTCAACACTTTCTCAGTTGAAGAAGACGATAGCTTGAAAAAAAAGAGGAGATCGGTTGAAACTACAAAACTTTCTGCAAAATCGCTTTTGTTTGAATACTTTTTGGTTTCGAACCATTCATTTACCCAATATGTACTTTAATTCAAAATTAAATAAAATAAAAAAATACTGTCATGTCATGTTATAAGATACATGTAAAATTTTGTATGTCACTATATATTTTCCTTTCAAATATATATATATATATATATATATATATATATATATATATATATATATATATATATATATATATATATATATATATATATATATATATATTATAAGCACATCCTATATACTTTTCAAATTAACTATTTCTTTTAAATCTTATTTTAAATTAAACAAACTAACTTAAATTTCATTAGCGACAAACAAAATAGTCCTTTATAAAATAGTAAACTATAATTTGTGTCACTATATTTTTGGATATACACGTGTCAGTGTTTTGTTATGGGAACCGTGATAAGAAATTTGTAATCTTTAATACGTCATATACCAAGTTTTAGAAAACAAAAGAAAATAAATTTTAGCTGCAAAAGAAAGAAAACAAATTTTGACATTATCAAAAAGAAATTAATTTTTAACAAAGTTTACAACTTTACACAGAGGACTAGCATTTATATTTCCTCCGGTTTTCTCTTTCTGCATTCATGTGATTAAAAAATAATTCTAACCAAATAATCATTAATAATCACTAATAATGTGATTATTTTATTTGAAAAGTAAAAATGTCTATAAATGTTATACATTTATGTTTATTATTAATTTGACTCACTAATAAAAATTTAACAAATAATAAAATAATCATTGTTAAAAATTAAAATATGATTAAACGTGAAAGAATTTAAATTAATAGAAAAATCAACAAAAAATAATATTTAATATCTAAAATATTTACAAAAGAATAATTAAAATATACATTAAATAAAAAAATAAGTATATTTTAATGTTGCTAGAAATTTCAAAGAATTTTTTTTTGCAAAAATTAAAGACATACTTTTCAAATCTTTTTCAAGTTTTTACGGAAAGATTCTTCAAGTGTCAAATAGATCCCTTTTCTTGTTTTTTAACAAAGACAATAGAAATTTCAAAGTGTTTATCTTTTTGTATCACAAATATATTGCTTAAAAATTCAAAGGTATTTTTGTCTTTATAAAATCTATTATAGGAATTTATAATATAGTTAATTAATGGAGTTAATTATTCTAATTTTTAATGTAAAAATCATGAAATCGATTATTATTAATTATTTCCTAACCAATGTCCCGGGTTAGCATCCTCCACACAATAAATATTAATACATAATTTAGTATGAATATATCTATAAAAGAAATCACACATGTATAAAATTATCTCTCATTCTTTCATATTTTTTAAAGGGAAAAATATTTTAAATAATAAATATGAAAGGAAAAAAAATATTGATAACTTGTTTTTTTTTTTCTTAAAAAAATAAAAAGAAAACATGTGAGAGTGGGAGAAGAGTAGAATTAATGAGAAACTCAAAAGACAGTGTAAAAAAATAATAAAAATATCTCAATAATATTTTTATTATTTACTATATTTGATTTTATGTTTTATTATTTATTAAAATTAAACGTTGGGCTTTATAAGAGAAATAAAAAGATACCTACTTTAATTTCCATCCATTCTCAATATATACTACATACATATAATTTGAAAATTTCAAAAAACATTAAAAATTTTCTATATACACATTTAAAAAATTTTAAAAAATTTGGGAGGACCATGACCCCCGTTGCCCCCATAAAGATCCGTCATTGTCCATACCTATATCCAGTCAATGCGGATATTCTCCTTTAAAACGGAATCCAGTTGGGCAATACCTACTAAGGGAGGCAGGTTTATTTGTCATCATACCTATACTGAATCAATTTGTTCTTTACTCGATTTATTTGACCTTTAAACTTATGTTCAAGTCCTTTTATAAAATAATTATATCTTAAAAAAATAAAAATAATTTTTTTAAATACATATATTTATTATAATTTACTAGTTATATATATATATATATATATATATATATATATATATATATATTTTTATGGTTAAATATATTTTTTGTCCTTTAACTATTGACTAATTTAGTCTCCATCTTTATAAATATGTCAATTTATTTATTTTAATCCAAAAATTTAAAAGTTGAGAGACTAAACTATGTAAAGTCTCAAAGAGACTAATTCCAATTTGCACAAAACAAAAAATATATTTAACGATTTTATTATTTTTATGAATAATTAATTAAAAAATATATAATTTGATAAAAATAATATTAAAATATTATGTGTCAGTTATTTAAAAAAATTATCTTTGAAATAAAAATACATTATTTAATTATTTATTTTATTAAATAAATAAATAAATAATTTTTTCTTTATAGAAGACTAAAATTATTCCATGATGTATTCTTAGTATGTAATCATTGGTCAATTTTTTTTATGATAATAAAAAATAATAAAACTATTATTATTATATATTGTTATAATTATAAAATTAAATATTAATTACTTTTATAATTTTATTATAAATTATTTTTATTTATTTTGTAAGTAGTTTCATAATTTAAAAAATATTAAGTTTAAGAAACGATTAAATTGAACAAATTAGTTAAATTAACAAAAACAGATACTTAAAGAGTAAAATTACTAAAATCCTTATTTTAATTTTAAAAAAATTATTTAAAAGATAAATAAAAAAATAATTACAAATCCCCTTTATATAAAATTAGCAAAAACACATAGGTAATAAGTATGTGTATTCGCATTTTTTACGTATATATAATATTATGAGTAATAAAGTACAATTTATCATTGGTCTACACACCTGCTTGAAGAAGGAAGCAGTAAATTACAAAACTCATAAGATTGTACATTAATTAATGTCTAATATATTTGCCTGAGATTTAGGGTTAATATATTATATGTAAATCGATGATACTTTTATTTAGTATTTTTCTTTCTATGTCATCTATGTAGTAAATTTACATTTTTTAATAAAATAAAAAATATTTTTATTACATTGACATAAAGAGAAAAGTACGAAATGAAAGTATTATTAATTTACAAATAAAAATTATGTCTAGAATGTGTTTTAAATTTCTTGTTTATTAAAAGTAATTATTTTTGTTAATATATATATATATATATATATATAAAATAGAATATTATGAATAAATAAATATCATTATTTATCTTTCAAAAATTTTTCTTAATTATTTGTAAAAGACATAATTTATAATTTGTTTAGATTTAGAAAATTAAAAAATTTACGAGACAATAAATATATATATATATATATATATATATATATATATATAATGATATAAAAATATAAATAAATATAAATAAATATATTTTAATGATAAATAATATATATTGTTATATTTAAAATATAAATTTAATAATTTAAGTTAAATTTTAAAATGCATTTTTATTTTGTATTTAAATTTATCTGATTTTTATTTTCTTATAAAAATATAAAATGGATCAAAATATTTGTTGATTCTAGTGTAAATAAACTAAACTAAAATATTGCAACCTCTTTTAAATAAAAATAATGATGATTTTTTAGGCCCATTAAGTAGGTTAAATTTAGGGGTGTAAAAATAGGCTGTTCATTTATGGCAAGATGAGTTAAAAATTTTAGTTCAATTTTAGGTGGATCAATGTATTTTTAACGTATTTTTAACGGACCAAGAAGATGGTGGGTCAAAATGAGCGAGGTGAACCTGTTTTGCCATTTCCAATAAAAAAAGTATTTTAAAAACCGTATATTAATTGATTAATTAAAAAGAATAAAAAGGAAAACAAATAAAATAAATATAAGTATATGAAAAATAATAAAGTGAACTGCTACTCCTTTTCTTGATATACATTTCCATACTCTTCTTCCACTAAAGGATAAAATTAACTCTCTTCTTTCCAACATTAAAGATAGAGGAAAGTGTACCTAAGTCCATAAATAAAAATTTGTATCGTAACACTTAAATTTCAATAATTATTCCGTATTTCAATGAGTCATTTTTATTTCTTATAATATATTTTTGTCTCTCATTGATCAAATAAACCATGTTACTTGGAAGTTGGATTTGAAATCTTTGTATGTGTGTCACTTAAGTCATTATAAATTGATTCAAGAAAATTGGATAGTGAATAATATGATATCATTGATTAAATATTTTGTGACAACTCTAGCCAACTCATTAAGAGGGAAAAATGAAAGAAAACTAAATGTCGAAAAACAACATATGTGAATCTGACATGTCCATCTAAGGGTCCCTCCACTTCAAATAATCTCCTTCCTTACAACGGTCTTCCACTTCAAATCAAAATTTCAAATTCTTTTTTTCCCTTTCTTTTTTCTTTTTTCTTTTCATTTCTCCAAATTTCTTAATTTATACAAATAAAAGAACCACTATTTTAAGCATGCAATATGAAGCAAGTAAAATTGTGTTTATTTTATTCAACAACCTAACTATGTTGCTTCGTACATACAGAACAAACAAGTTGACAACCTAAGCTGCCCTAGCTGGAGCTGGAGGCTGAAGAATGTGAGTTGTACAATTCATGACCACAACATGTTTTTCCAACTCTTTCATGATGTCCCCATAAAAGAGAATTCTTAAACAAGGTTTAATAGATTGTGATTTTTGTTTTTCTATGCATTGGTCTAATGCTTTAAAAGAAAAAATTATATTTTTATAACCACACCTATATACTTTTTCAAATTAACTATTTCTTTTAAATCTTATTTTAAATTTAAACAAACTAACTTCAAATTTTATGATTTCATTCCCGACAAAAAAAAAATAGTCCTTTATAAAATAGTAAATTATAATTTGTGTCACTATATTTTTGGATAAAATACACGTGTCAGTGTTTTGTTATGGGAACCGTGATAAGAAATTTGTAATCTTTAATACGTCATATCCCAAGTTTTAGAAAACAAAAGAAAATAAATTTTAGTTGCAAAAGAAAGAAAACAAATTTTGGCATTATAGAAAAGAAAATAATTTTTAACAAAGTTTAAAACTTTACACAGAGGACAAGCTTTTTTTTTTTTTCCTCCGGTTTTTTCTTTTTGCATTCATGTGATTAAAATATCGGTAGTGCACAAGCTGGCCCAGTTGATTCCTTTCCTCTTTACGGCTAAGCTTCCATTCCAAAGCCCTTGTTGATGCATTGAACGATACTCTAAAAGGGAAATTTTCCATTTGTTCTTTCTGAGTAGAACTCAGCAATAACTTCATTCTCCCCTGGTTAGTTGATGCAAAAGTTTGAGAATTTTTAAGACAATGAAGAGGGTGAAGAAGCTACAACAATTGTTACTCCTTTCTTATAGGCCTAAACCTCTTCAAATTTTCATGGCCATGATGTTTCTCTATTTGCTCTTCACCACTTTCGAAATCGAAACTTCTCTTGCTTTCAAGACCAGGTTTGTGTCAGTGTCCTCCTTGCTGGGGACTGAACACGAATACACCCATCTCAGCGAGGCCTCAAACTTTCCCTCACAAGGGGTGTTCCAAGGTTCAGTGCATCGGAAAGCTTCTACCTTGAGTTTTATTGAGGTTTTGAACTACAGTAGTGTTGCTAAAAACGAGGTTTCTGAACTCCACAAGGCTGCTAAGCATGCTTGGTTTGAAGGGAAGAGGCTTTGGGAAGAAGTGGAGAGTGTGACGAAAATCGAGAATGTGACAAGGTTCAAGGCTGAGAACCTTTCTGATTCGTGCCAGCATTCAATTTCTTTATCTGGTTCTGAATTGAGGGGGGAGAAAGGGGTCACGGTGATGATGCTTCCTTGTGGGTTGACATTGGGGTCTCATGTTACTGTCGTGGGGACCCCTCGTTGGGCTCACTGGGAGGACGATCCTAAGATATCCGTGGTGAAGGAACGGGAGGGGAAGGTGATGGTGTCGCAGTTCATGATGGAGTTTCAGGGTTTGAAGAGTGTGGACAAGGAAGACCCTCCCAGGATACTACATTTCAACCCCAGGTTGAAGGGGGATTACAGTGGGAAGCCTGTTATCGAGCAGAACACTTGTTACAGAATGCAGTGGGGTTCTGCTCTCAGGTGTGAGGGATGGAAATCCCGGGCTGATGAGGATACTGGTGATGCATTTCATCCTTTCTCATTTTCAGTTTTGAAAATGTTTTATGTTTTGTGTTTTCTTTGATTAGCATCATGATTTTGAATTGGGGCTGTGAACTGCATTAAAAGCATGGTTAGCATCTTTGATTTCCAATTTGCTGATTTTCTGTGCTTTCTGTAGTTGATGAACAGGTGAAATGTGAAAAGTGGATTCGTGATGATGATAGCCGCACAGAAGAGGCAAAGGCAACATGGTGGTTAACCAGACTGATAGGGCGAACTAAGAAGGTGGCTGTAGATTGGCCATACCCTTTTGTTGAGGGGAGATTATTTGTTCTAACCGTAAGTGCTGGATTGGAAGGTTACCATGTTAATGTGGATGGAAGGCATGTGACATCTTTTCCCTATCGCACGGTTGGTACACTCTGATCATTTTTCCTTTTTCTGTGTGAATTCATTCAGACATTTCTGAATTGTTTGTGCTATATTGTCAGGGCTTTTCTCTTGAGGATGCGACTGGTCTATCCATAAAAGGGGATGTTGATGTGCACTCTATATTTGCAGCTTCTTTACCTACATCACATCCAAGTTTTGCTCCACAAATGCATCTTGAATTACTTCCTCAGTGGAAAGCTCCATTGCTTCTTCATGCAAATGTAGAGCTTTTCATTGGAATACTTTCTGCTGGCAACCATTTTGCTGAACGGATGGCAGTGAGGAAATCATGGATGCAACATAAACTAGTCAAATCTTCAAATGTCGTGGCTCGCTTCTTTGTTGCCTTGGTAAGAGTAATGCATCTTCCCTATCCACCAATGATGATAAAGTACAATCCTTAACTACCTTTCTTTTTGTTAATAATATATATCTACTATTTTTCATTTCTCATTTTTTTGTATACTAGCATGGAAGGAAAGATTTAAATGTGGAGATAAAGAAAGAAGCTGATTATTTTGGCGACATTGTTATTGTCCCTTACATGGATCATTATGACCTGGTTGTGTTGAAGACAATAGCTATCACTGAATATGGGGTGAGTAATAGCAGAGTTGAATATGGGGCGAGGAATATCAGAGTTGAGTTATTCATTGTTGTTGAAAATTAATATTTGCAGATTCGAGTGGCCGCCAAGTATATCATGAAGTGCGATGATGACACATTTGTGAGAGTTGATTCTATGATAAGCGAAGTAAGAAAAGTAAGAAATGGTAGAAGTCTGTATATTGGAAATATGAATTTTCACCACAAGCCTCTACGTAATGGCAAATGGGCAGTAACATATGAGGTATAGCGTCTCTTATCATTTATGTTTATAGCCTATCTTTCTTCAAAATATATAGTTAGCATCTATGAAGCCTGGATACGGATACAGATATGAATACGGCTAAATTGAAAAAATATAAGACACTGAACACGGCATATATATACATATTAGTTTCAAACTTTTAACTAACATACTTTCAACTAATACAAAAATGAATCTAATCTATCTATCTAATATTCAAAAAAGTGAAAAATAGTGATCATATAAGATTTCTTCCTTATTTTTATAATCATAATAGAAACTTATGTGATAAGTTTACAAGTTTATGGGTTTTTTAGAAAATCATTGAATTTGTAATTATTAATATTGTGTTGGAGTATTTCAAAATCATGTCAAGATAAAAAGATGTCTTTCAAATTGGACACTTTATTGACACGTGTGTCGTACGAGTATGTACGTGTGTCGGTGTCCGATACGTGTCAGATATGGGACATGCCATTAATATGGCGTGCCCAGGCTTCATAGGTTAGCATACTATATTATTTTGTGGATAATGCCCTTTTGTTTTGTTTTAAACTTATGGTTCATATCTACCAGGAATGGTCAAAGGAAGAGTATCCTACCTATGCTAATGGTCCAGGTTATATAATCTCTTCAGACATTGCTCACTTCATTGTATCCAACTTTGAGAATCACAAATTAAAAGTACGTTTTCAATTATCTTGTGTTTGTGTGCATATACTTGTGTTTTCACATAAAGGGTTGAAGTTTTGGCTGATTATTGAGGACAATTTGAATGTGTTGTAGTTATTTAAAATGGAGGATGTGAGCATGGGAATGTGGGTAGAAGAATTCAACAGTTCAATTGCAGTTGAGTATGTGCACAGCTTGAAGTTCTGCCAATTTGGTTGCATTGAAGATTACTACACTGCACATTACCAATCTCCACGACAAATGACTTGTATGTGGCATAAGTTGCAACACCAGGGAAAACCCTTATGTTGCAACATGAGATAGCCTATGATCATAATATTCATATTATATATTTGTACATAGGCACTGAGGACCTTTTTTTTTGGCCTCCACATATTCATTCATTGTTTTACCTCCTACTTTTCCCCATTTGGATTCTCCTAAGTAGAAGGCCTAGGTTTATCGTATAAAGTTGAATACTGCAGCGATCGCTGAAGGAGCAAACCAATGATTTGTGAATTTGTAATGTGGTAGACATTGTAACAGAAGCCAAATGAAATGTTTATTTCTGGTTTGACTTCATATTTGGTTTGCCATACCAGAATTACTGTGTGAATACTGAGTCTAGTTTAGTGTTTTGGAAAGACCTTCAATCTCCCTTTCTTTTTCTTGATCTTATATCTCCTCAACATATATATCTTTATTAGGATTATAAGTGTGAATTTGGATAGAAATGAGTCTTATTTCGAGTGCAATATATAAGAATCTTTTACTTATTATCTTAAGGTTTTGAAATGTAAAATGGTATTTTGACTTTCTTATATGAAATATTCACTGTTGTGACTTTCAAAGTGAACATAGATGTGAAACCACTAAACTACTATGAAAATAGCAAGTTGAAAGATGTAAGATTTTTTTTTTTTGGATAAAACTAGTTTATATTAATAATAGTTGTTTAAAAAACATTCAAAGCATAATTATGTTAATTTATGCAATGAAAAATAGCACTATAAAGTAATAATTTCAAAGCAATAAAATCTAATAAAATGTGTCTTTATTATTAAGGTGAATGTTCTAATTTTTTCAATGGCAAGAGTTTTGAAAGTAAACAGAAGTTTATGAATAGCCCAGATTTTTCTTCAAGAATTGTGTGAGCTGGAATATTGTGGAATCTATTGGAAGGGGCCTCACTTGATACATTCTCTTATTTTGAATGTGCAGCACTTGTATTTTTTTTTTCTCAATAATACACCCAACTTATTCCACAACGAGGAGATTCTTGTATGAAAAATACTTTTTTATGATAAAAAATATAATATTTTCATGTTTATTAATCTGAAATGAATATAAAAATTTAATACTAAGAATTTAAAGTGCGATTGTTAAGGTTATAAATTATAATAATATCAATATTCAATATATATTTAGAAAGGAAAGATGTGTTCAATTTGATATAGTTTATTAAGATTTAAAATTTAGTTTAATTTGAGTTAACTAAACTTAAGTAATAATCTTAAAGAGAAATAAACAATATAAATAAAAAGTAGAATGATATATTTGACGTGAGGAAGTTACATTTTTTCACTGCAAGAGAAGTCATATCGTCTTAAAAAAAGTTTAAATATGTTTTTTGTCTCTAAATTTTTAATGAAAATTGGAATTAATTTATCTTTTAAACTTTGAATCAATTTAGTCTCCTTATCTTTCAAAAATGAGTGAATTTAGTTATTTTAACAAAATTTTGTTAAGTTTATTTGACGTTTTAAACACATTTATAAACATTGAAAAAAATTCGTTAAAAGGATTAAATACACACATTTTTTAAAGATAGGAGACTAAATTGGTCCAAAGTTTCAAAGGGGACTAATTCCAATTTTCACTCAAAGTTAAGGGACCAAAACATATTTATCCCTTAAAAAAATTATGTCAAAGAAGTTGTTAAAAGATTGGTATTAATTTATAATATAAGATTAACTAATATAATAACAAAAATAGTAAAAACTGATTAAGTTTTATGTGAAATCAATAATCAATTAAGAAACAATGTTTTATAAATAATAGAAAATTTTAATTATATTTCTATAAAAGTGGGATTGGTTGTCGGACTAGTTCTTCAATTTATCTAAGGATACAAGCTTCTATTATTGTCAAATTTATAGGGGTTATTTATGCATTGAAGTATGCTTGAATGAAAGTTTATCAAAGACTTTGGTTGGAGAGTGATTCTTCTTTTTTATTTTTTGATCAACAAAGAATGAACTTTAATTAAAAAGCGCACTTAAGGGGTGCTCTAACCCTTATACAAAATATCTTATATAATTTGATGCTCTAACTTAGCACTATAACACTAGCAAAAGAGATCCTAGAATCAAAATCAATTGCAGCAGGACCCAATTTTGTGAATCACGAACAAGAAGACAGCAATATATATGCCCCATTATGTTTAGACCTGGCATATTCTGTCCAACATTCTAGACCAATTATTTAAATGCTAGCCTAGTGTCCCTTCTATTTATAATGCGTCCAGCCCCACAACTTTTGCACTGTTATATCAGATCCAACTTTGTCATGGATATTAGACAACCAAATCCAACCCTGTCACACATACCAAGCAAACAACAAGATCCAACTAGGTTCTAAGGTATTTCACTTTCTTGACTCTGCCTTGGATATCAATCACTTATACCAACATCTAGCCCCTTCATACATTGCTCTTGTAACCTTTCTAAAGAAACAATACAGACATATATGATGGTGTGCAAAATGTGCAGCAGTGAGGAAAATAGCCTCTACATATATTGGAAAAATTTCTTTGTCATTGACAGTATACCCAGAGTGTAGCATCTCAGTTATCCTTTTTGCCTTCATCCACTCGTGCATCAACCTTATGCCTTGGATACTTGCTTTGGGTTTCCTTTATATATAGGCAACACCTCTCTACTATTCCCTTTCAATATTTAAATTTATCTTCATCCTTGCTTGAGGAACTTGCATTTGGTTACCTATCACCCTGAAACACACTGAAACACACAACATTACCATATCACAATAATTTTAAACATGTATGCGGCGATAGGTACAAATCACTAAATGAGAACATCACAGCTAGAATCTTGTGTTTCATCCACACCCAAGCTACCACTTGAGCATGACTAAAGATTTCTATAGGGTTAACTTTTTTATGCTTAAAGATCACTCCATTCCTATGGTTCCAAATTTCCCCTATAATATTTAACCACATTCCTCGCCAAGCTAGATTTTGTCTGCTATTAAGGTCAAGAAGGTGAAAGTGTTGAAAAGTTAACCTTAGGTTTGATATGGTGCACAATACTCAACCCCAACCACCTGTCGCACATATTCCATACCACTTGGGACACCTTACATGAGAGAAATAAATGCTATGCAGTCTCTTCGTGTGCATTACACAAGTTGCAAAGACTATGTTGTAATTGGACCCCCTTCTTTAGTAGGTTATCCTTGGTTGGTAATTTATCCTAGAATACCCTCCAACCTAGTATTTGAGCCTTTGGGGTTACCCTTGTGTTCCATAATATTTTAAGCTTTTTATTCTCTTCTTCCTCAACATTACTTTGTAAAGCATTATAGGCTATTTTTACTGAGAATATCCCATCCTCCCCATCTTTCCATTTCCAACTATCTGGGTGTCCCTTACGCAATCATGGCCCATTAATAAGTAGGAGGAGTTGTTCCTCCATGGTTGATTCCCAAACAAATCTAGGTCTCCTCCAAATTAGGTCCTAAAACCAAACGTTGTCCTTCCAGTGTCCAACCTCCCCAATAACTCTATCTTTACACTCTGATATTCAATACAACCCGGGGACCCTATCTTTCGGTGTTTCTTCCCCAATCCATTTATCTTCCCAGAACTTCACTGTTTTTCCTTCTCCTAACACCCATTCAAGATTATTATCGAACCAAATTCCTTGCCTAGTACTCCCAGACACCTTATGAATGTTTATCCACCATCTTGAAGAGGATCTTGATATGTTAGGATCGCTGAGGTTTCTCCACGACCCATACTTTGACTCTAGGATCAGTTTCCTTAACCCTTTATCCTCTGTACCTAATCTCCATTTCCATTTTGCTAAAAGTGCATCATTAAAATTTTGAATGTCTCTTATGCCTAGGCCCCCTGCCTCCCTCAGTTTGCATATATTTCTCCATTTAACCCATGCTATTTTCTTATCTTCCGCGCCCCAACCCCACAAGAAGTTTCTTTGAATTTTTACTAGTTTATTGCTCACACATTTTGGCAGTTTATAAAAAGAAAGGTAATATAATGGCAAAGTTGATAATACAAATTTAATTAAACATACATGACCAACCATACTTATAAGTTTACCTTTCCACTTCTCAATCATGGGTTGCCAAAATTGTTTGAGCCTTGGGTTTCCTCCAATTGGCATTCCTAGGTATACAAATGGAATTTTCATGTGTTTGCAATTTAAGGTGTTTGAAAAAACTTTTAACAAAGATGCACTCAGGCCCAAACCCCCAACTTTGGTTTTGGAGAAATTAACCCTAGATCCTGACACCAGTTCGAAACTTCTTAATATCGCTTTTAAGGTTCGTGCATTTTGGGCTTTTGCTTCACAGAAGAAGAGGGTATCATCTGCAAACTATAATAACCCCACATTTACTCCATTAGCGCAAACTTTTATCCCACTATACATGTCTTTCTTAACAGCTTGTCTCATTAGCCCTGCCAAACCCTTTGTGACAATAAGAAATAGGAAGGGCGCCATAGGGTCTCCCTGCCTAAGACCTCTTGTGGGTATAAACTCTTTAGTAGGACTCTCATTAACTAGAATTGACACTGACGAGGAACCCAAACATTCTTTAATCCAACCAATCCATCTATCACAAAACTCCATTCTCTTCATCATGTAGTATAGAAAGTCCTAATTAACGAAGTCATATGCTTTTTCATAGTCGACCTTTACTATTGCCAACCTCTTTTTTTTAAGTCTATATTCCTCCACTATCTCATTAGCTACCAAAATACTGTCCATAAGACCTCTTCCTTTGATAAATGATGATTGCGAGTTATCTATAACCTTACGCAACATAGTCTTAAGCTTATTTGCTAGGATCTTGGATATTATCTTATACACATAGCCAACTAGAGAGATAGGTCTATAGTCGTCCAGACCAAGAGGGTTTTTTTTTTCGGTACTAGTGCTATGAAGGATGCATTACACCCTTTTGGAATTTTCCCTACTCTCCAAAACCATCTCACTGCTTGATTGACATCTTCTTTCAACGTTTCCCAATTGTGCTTTAAGAAGAGGAAGTTAAAATCGTTCGAACTTAGGCTTTTAGTCTCTCCAAATTGGTTTAACGTCTCTTTATTTCATTATCACTAATTTCCTTCGTTAGTAACATGTTATCATCCACAGATATTGTTTGAAACTCTATGTTTTGGAGATGAATTCTAAGGGCTTTAGGTGCAGAAAATCTTGTTTGGAAGACTTGCCTTACTTCCTCTCTCACCTTTGTTAGGTCCTCACACCACGTCCCATTCACATCCGCCCCTTTTAATTCGTTCGTGACCCTTCTCCATCTTATCCTTGAGTGAAAGTACTTTGAGTTAGTATCCCCTTCTTCTATCCATTTAAGCCTTGTCTTTTGGTTTAGTAATGCACTTTCCTTGTGTAAAAGTAACTTCAACTTGCGTAAAAGTTTCATGCGGCTGACCTTATCATCATCTCCTAAATTACTTTCATAATCTTTCATGTCTAGTTCGGCAAGTTCTAGAAGAAGATTTTGTTTCTTTAGGCTTATGAATCCAAACACATCTCTGTTCCATGATTTTAAATCAAACTTCAACTTTTTTAGCTTTTCTTTTAGACTTATCATTGGATTGCCTTTCCCGATATAGGTTTCCCATGATTGTTTTACCACCTTCTTGAAAGCTGGGTCAGATTTCCATATGTCAAGGGTTTTAAAAGTTTTAGGTCCCCAGTCAATTGTGACCGGTTTAAGCAATAGAGCACAATGGTCTAACATCTGCCTTCCTTTGATATATTGTTTACTATCTGGCCAATGCACTAGCCATTCAGTAGAGACCAATACCCTATCTATTATGCTCTTAGCCATTCCATTTTCTTTGTACCAAGTATATTTCCCACCTATCAATTGTACATCTAGCAACTCCATAGTTTCTATAAAATTATTAAAACATTGCATTTCTCTTAGTGTAGTGTTACCACTTGGATTGAGGCCCCTTCTTTCACTAGTTTTTCTTACTGCATTGAAGTCCCCTAAAATACACCATTGACTACATGCTACCCCCAACTTAACATTGATTAATTCCTCCCACAATTTTACTTTTTCTTTAAAATTACAAGGGGAATACACATTAACTAAAACAACTGGAGTTAAGTTGCTATTAACTTCATTACAATACTCACCTACGCCACATTGTTAGTATCCTCCCCGAATTTCCCACTGTTGTTTTACTCACCCAGTCAATATTGTTGTCCCTCCACAAGTTGTAACAACTGGATGGTTGCAGATCATGTAACTTAGTTTCCTGGATGCTTATCATGTCTACTCCTTCGCTTACTAGAATCCCCTTTAGGCATTTCCATTTATGACTCCCTCCCAGACCCCTTATATTTAAGCTAATGATTTTCATTATCAACTACGTTCTTTCCTACTTTACTTTTCCCATGATTTGTGTCCCTCTCTTCCATTTGTTCTAATTCTTTCAAAATATGTTCCTCTTCATCTAAAAATGTAACACCTAATTCTTTTGCTAGACTCCAAATTGTTACAGGATCAAAGTCACCCAACGGGCACCTTTTGGACCAGAATAGTCTATTGCAATTTACAATATTATCATCGAATAACGAATTACATATAGTTTGAACCACTGACTTGAGAATTTTTCGCTTGCTAGCCTTTCCTTTGTCCTTCGCACTAGGATTCAATGAGATTGGTCGTTTCATACTTGATTCTCCTATCCAAAATTGTCGCCTATTCTGGAAGTCTTTTGGGTCCATAGTTGTTTCTTTGATTAGGGTCATCTGCTTCGACACTGGGGTTTCGCAACGATCATGGCCTTCAGATCTCGCAAGATCTTTGCTGGGGATCACCGAACCGCTTGGATTCACACTTCTATCTGCCGCATTGGCATTATGCCATATAGTCTTCCCGAATGAATAAGAAACATCATGGGAACCTCTTTCTTGAACGCGAACTCCTAACTTGTTGATCTGATGATCGAACCCCATCATGACGCTTCCTGGTTGATGGTCACTTTGTCTAACAGATTGGTTGTCTTTAGTTACCCCCACAACGGACAAACCAGTGTTCCCATAGTCTGGGCCAACATTCCCATTAAGGCCCAAATCTGTTTCATTAACAATAATGTCGGTACCCCCCTCAGCATTATATTGGGCTACCTCTAATGTTGACCCAAAGTCAACAGTAACAGGATTTCTATGGGCAGACTCCTTAACAAAGGTATTAATTAAGCTATTGTTATTTATAGGCTCTGGCATTGGTAGTACCTCATTCGGCTTGGGCTCAGACCTTCCTTTTCCAGCTTTCAGGACACAACGGTTAGGAGAGACGTTACCGATTCTACTCGACATCTCCGATGTTGCTTGGATGCTCCGATTAATTATAGTTGTTGGTGATTGGACCGTTCTATCCTCTTTCATCTTATTCTTCTCAACAACATTCAGGATATCATTGTCGCACCGTTCTGATTCTGAACTAAAATTAAACAATCCTTTGCAGCTTGAGTTATACTTAGAGGAAGAGTCATTGACGTTTGCACAACAACACGTGGTTTGCATACCATTATTGGTTTCTTCCTCTAGAATGACATTATAAATTTTCCCATTTATTCTCATACTTTTCTGGATCCAGATCTTCATTCCAATCGGGACTTTAACATTTAGTCTTGCATATTCTAAGTTATCCCAAGTAAGTGTTTTTTCATCTATGGAAACTAGTTCCCCTGTCAGAGCCACAATTTTTTCAAAGCATTGTTGTGACCATAGATTGAAGGGCAATCCCCTGCATCTAACCCACACCAGCTTATTTTGTACCGTTTGAGAAGAGTTCCAGGGGGTAATAGTATCGAAAACAGACTCCCACCACTCATTGTTCTCATCTATGATATTACCAATCTCTACACCTTCGATTCCTTGAATCAATATCGCATTCTCTCCCAAATATTTTGCACTTAATCTGCCTAACCCATATTGAATAACTTCTTCTATAGTTATGTTAACTCTCGAGAAATCGCTTACCCTGCCAATATAGCTACCTTCCAACCAGTTAATGTCAACTTCTGCCGTATCGAAGGATATACCTTTCCATACATGTTGGGATGTATTGGTAGACGCTTTGACAGCTTGAGCATAAGATTGGTGATGTTTGACCTCTCTCCACACTTTCCAAATTTGAGGGGACCTTTTTGCTTCCAATTTATTAGATTGCTAAGATGTTTTCTGCCATTCTTCCCTTCCATATCTGGGTTTATTGACATGTAGTTTGGTTGATCCAATTCTAATTAAGTCTAGCTCTCGTTGGAGACTTTGCTCATTCTTCACCTCTATGAACCAAACAAAACCATACCTATGTCCCTATTTGTCCAGTAGTCGCGAGATGAAAACGTCGGTTACCTTTCCCCATCGTTGGAACACCTTCCACAAATCATACTCGCCATAGTTGTACAGAAAATGAGAGAAGAAGAAAGTGGTAGTCTTTCCTCCCCGCAGATGACCAATCATTTCAACAGAAAGGAAAGAAATGCGTACAATGGTACTCGGAGGCGCCTATAGGAGTTGCGAACAACGGTAACCTATAAACATCAATCGATTCCACCGGTTCACACAACTGCCATGTGGAGCTTCGCCGTTTAAACCCATGATCAAACAAGGAAAAGGGCGTGCGTGTGATGAGGTGGAGGGGATCATAGTGAGAATGGGAAGGAAGAACCTAGTGAAAGATGGGTGGCGAAGGTGGCGGAAGAGGTGGCAAGGGAGGTAGTGGAGTAGTAGAGGAAAAGGTGGCGTTGTAGTGGAAAAGTTAGATCTGAGGTTATTTTTCGAGAACCTCGCACATGCTTCGATGGAAGAGATCGTACAGAAATTTAGTTTGTCATAGTTTTTTGGATAAATGAGTGATTGTTAGCTAATTTAGCTTTGATTCATAGATAACAATATCAGTAGTTTAATGTTTTATATCTATATATTTATTTAGATTTCTTCTGTCTTAATAGGTATAGTTTGTCTATGTTTCGTGAAATGTAATTTTTATCATGGATTTGGTGTGATTCTCTCATACTTTGTATTCTTTTATTTTATTTTTTCTTTTCAGTCAATTTTCATATGATGTCAAATGATTGATGGACTTTGGAGTGTCAACATAACTGAGATGTCAAAGTTCAAAGTTCATAGCGATGTCTAACATGACTTTATTTGAAACTTATAAGCAGTGGCGGAGGTTAGAAGGGCAGGCGGAGGCCACGACCCCCCTACCCAAATATTTTAAATTGTTTTTACATTATCTATAACAATATATAAAGAGAATACTCTCTTTTGTGTTCACATTTCATATTTTCACTTTTTCCCTTAATTATTATTTTAAAAATTAATTATTTTATAAATAGTTTACTGTTATTCTAACAATCTCTTCTGTTATTTTAAAAACATCTTTTGTATATATATTTTATTTTTCTAACTAACATCTAACGATTATTTTAAAAATTAATTATATATTCTTTATTGATTTTAACTCAAATTTTATAAAAATTAAAAAATGCGAACACAGACGCTCGCTAGTTTATATTTAAAATTTTTTAAATTATATAAATTTTATTTATTTAAATTGTTTATATCTTTTTAAATTAAATAATATTATATTGAAAATTAATGAAAATTAAATTAATTATTTTTTATTTATGTTATAAAGTATAATAATAAATAATAAAACATATAGAATCAAATATATAAAGAAACAAATTTATTAAGATATTTTTTTTCTCTCCTATCATCTTTTGAGTTTTTCATATGTTGTATTCATCTCTCATGCTTATTTATATTCTTTTGTTAATAAAAAAAAGTTAGACAGAAATTCATCATTTCTGTCCTCATTTTTTCATATCTTCTCTCCCATTCTTAAATAAATAAAAAGGATAACTTTCTCTGGTCTCACTTGATAGTGGAATATTTTTTTAACATTTAGCACTATTTTTGATCTCATGACCTTTTTATATATTCATTTTTATTAATATAGAAGAAGAAGCAATGTATTATGTGATTTTTCATAGTCGATTTTTAATTGTAACTTGATTATCATAGTTTTTTTTAATAATTATGTCTCTCAAATTTTGGTTAGATTATGATAAATTATTTTTTAGTCTTAAACTTCTTTTTTAAATAGGTATATTGATGAAAAACAAAAGAATAAATTTATTTTTTAAAATTGATAGAGAAACTGCTGATGAAGATGAAAATATGATAATATGGTTACTCGTCGCATAATAACGAAATGAAAACTTGTGAAGACTTTTTGAATCAAATGCACGTTAATAAAATGGAAGATGAATATTTTATAGATAATATTGTTATTTACATCGAAAAAAGTTAATTGAAAAATTTAGTTATGATTCAATTACCATGAGTTCAAAGATATGAATAAACGATAGACATTCCTTTAGATATGTGTAATTTGTTTTATAGTTATAGATATACTAGATTATGTATTCATTTTTGTTGAATTAGTTATAGTAATATTAAATATATAAATTTTGAGTATGTTATTTTGTCTCCCCTAAAAATTTTGGTGAAGATCCACCATTGCTTATAAGAAAAGAGTTTTTATATAAAAAATCAACAACATAGGATTTTGCACCTATGTACTTTTCTAAGCTGGTTATTAATACAAACCATCAATTTTGACACCATTGTTTAATCATTCAATAAGGGTTGAATCGATGAGATTTGATACCAATGAGCTATGCATCAACTCATATAAGAGATTATGTACGATCTTTAACCCTTGATCATTCAATAGGAGATGAATTACCGAGATTTGAGACCAATAAGCTATGAATAAACTCATATAAGATATTATGTACCACCTTTAACCCAAAACTTATAATCAATTGGTCTAGTCTTCCTTATATATTACTTAACTTTCTTGTTTTTACTTGATATAAGACTCAAACTCATATTTTGATTCACAATATAAATGATACCATACAAAACCATCTAATTTTTTTTAAAAAAAGTAATTAATTTTATTATATAAAAGTATTAACTAACTTTTTTAATTGGAATAGGATAATATATTCCTCACTTGTGTGTATAAATATTAAAACAACTAGATATTAATAGTGTGAATTCAATTTTATACAGTTGAAGGAAATAACTTCAAAACATATTTTACTTAGATAAAACAAAAATTTATAGACAATATTTTTCAACATTAGTTCTTTGGTATAGTATTTGAATTTAAGTGGTATCATTATGATAAAATATATTTTTACTTAAACGAATTTCGTATGCTTGAAACTTTACCTACTATAAAGAATGTTGTTTCTCCTTAGTTTTTTAGGCTTTCACAACATTATTCTCAAGTTTCTAGAGGTTGCACATTATTTTTTCTAATTCTTAAGAAGTTGTTCTAAGTTAATATCGACAATGCTTTGTATGTATGCAACAAATGTTGTCATTTTTGTGTTAATATTTTAATTTTGTAGGTTTGGTTCAAATATTTTTCATATCTCCAAATATTTATGTAATCTTACTGTCAAGTTCTTGATTATGCAAGTTTTAAACTTAATATGATTTCTTCAACCAATATTCTTACCTTTATAGATTTAATAGATTTAAGCATTCTTTTTTTAAGCTTTTATAAGTTTCAAATGAAAACACTTGGTGGTCATGCAACTAATTTAGTTGTGTTAATAAACACACTCCAAAAACATTTATTTCTTTAGTGTACTTATGTGTTCCTCTAGAGGCTCTAATTGTAGAAATTTATTTACTTTATTTTCTTAAAATAATAATATTTTGATCAATTTTTAATCTATCATTTTCATCACTTTTAGATCATCATATCACATCGTTAAAAAAAATAAAATAAAATAAAAGTTGATTAGAATAATAGATTAAAAGTTAGTCAAAATATCATTATTTTTTTTAACGTTCATTTCAGTAAAGAAACATAAAATAGGTGACTTATGTACCACTATAAAAAATATTATACTTACCCATTACAAAAATTTGTAGAAAATGATAAAAGATTGTGAGTAAGTTTATTAGATAATGAGTGTAGATAAATTTTGAATGAACTTTTATCCGCGAAAATATAATTCATGGGTATTACATAAAAGCTATCATCTATCCATAGGTGATTTACCTATCATGTTAACTATTTTATTTTGTGACAATTATCAACAAAAAACATGATCACCTTTGTGGTTAGAGCTGTCAAAGTGGGTCACAACTTGTCGATCAACCTGACTCACTACTGGTTCGGATCGGGTTGAGTTGAAATTTTTGGGAGTTTCTCTCTACACCTCCAAATACTTCTATTGTACCTTCAAAGCTTAATTGTGCAGTTGATTTTGCCCCTCTGACTTACCTCTGACTTAAATAGGTAAAAATAATTAAAATAATTACTGTGTTAGGTGAATTAAGAGTTGTATTTGGTTTTGATGTTGCACCCCTCGAGAAGTCACTTTTACTGTTTGCATTTCTGTTTTCAGAAGCTCTACGACTTTCGCTCTCAACTATGTTTTGAAATTTTGCAATTCCATTGTTTGGGTTGCATCATTCAAGTCTATCGAAACATTGTTTTGTTTTTCACTTGTTTAAGTTTTATCTACTTGATATATGTAAGTTATTGTTTCACGTTCATTATTCATGCTACTGATATACTCAAATGTTAATGAGATGCATGCATTTTATAGTTCAACTTTGTGTATATTGATGCATTTTATTAGTTAAGTTTTGTATATATTGAATGCATGTTATGAATGACTGATTTATGTTTGTAAATGACATGAAGATGTTGATAGATGACACTAGAAAATGAAAAAAAAAAACCAAAAATCATACACCGACATTCGATATCCAATTGTACCAAAAAATAAATTTGGAAATTCGCTTCATGAATTACACAGATTTCGACATCCACATTTCCAAAAATGGATTTGAATATTCGTTTCATCTTGTTACGAAATGGATTTGAATATTCGTTTCATCTTGTTACGAACTTCAACATCTGTAATGATCCATAATAAATATTTTCAACTATTAAATTTTAAATTATATATTTTTTGTAATTTATTAGATATTTATTTATTTTATGTATTTATTTAGTTTTAATTTTTTAAAAGTTAAATAATGTGTTAAGTCTTTAATTCTTAATTTTAAATTTGTTTTAATACAAACTGACTTTCAGTGGAGATGGAACCCACGAATTTCATTTTATACAGACGGGAATTCGAAATCCAGTTTGTATTTTACTTTATCAATTTTTTTGATTTTTTTTAATTTGAAATGGTTTGTAATTATTTTGAATATTTTTTTAGTTGTCATGATTTTGTTAGCTTTAGTTATAATATTTTATTTATTTAACATATTTTTTTTATATTTATATTTTTAATTTTATTAATTGGTTGAAAATTTAATAATATTTTTAATTTAATGTTGAAAACTCATTCATCAAATAAATAAAAGTTAAAAAAATGTAGAAAATAATTATCACAAATTTAATACAAAAATTGTAAATGACAAAATTTATAAAACAATAAAGTAATAAACTGAATAAAAGAAACAAATTAAAACAAAAATAATAAAATAAATAAATAAAAACTCAACTTAAGAACTAGAAAAACAATAAATATTAATAAAAACAATAAATTAACAATATTAATCAAATTAATCAAATTGAAATTAAATTTTATAAACAAAATAAAATAAATAAATAAAAAACATTAAAAACTAAAAAAACAATAAATAAATAAAAATAACTTCAAAATAATTAAATTAAAATAAACAAAATATTATAATGACCAATATTTCAAACAAAAATTTATTATTATTAATTAAAATTAACAAACTAAAAATAACTATATAATTTTTTTTAAATTATTTAATGTAATTATAAATAAAATGAATAATTTAAAATTAAATAATTAATACATAAATTATAAAAAAAATTAAAATTAAATCTTATAAACAAATCAATTAAACTTACAAGCGGATTTCAAATGTCGTATACAAATAAAAACATTAAATAAAAAAAGTAACTTACTAACCGCACTTCCGATGCTGGTATATAATTTTATTTAATATAATTAAAAATAATATAAACAATCTAAAATTTAATAACTAATGTATAAATTATAAAATATTTAAAATTAAATCTTATAAATAAAATCAAATAAATAAATAAAAACATTAAAAACTAACAAACAAGAAATAAATTAAAATAACTTGAAAATAATTAAATAAAATTAATCTAAATATTATAAAGACAAACATTTTTAACAAAAGTTTGTCATTATTAATTAAAAATTAACAAAAAATAAAAATAACTACAAAAAATAAAATAATAAAATTTTATTTAATATAAATATATAAAATATTAATAATCTAAAATTAAATAATTAATACATAAATTATAAAATAATTGAAATTAAATTTTATAAACAAATCAAATAGAAAAATAGAAAAACTAAACTCATTAGCTGAACTTTGAATACCATTTAAAAAAAAAAATCGAATTTCGTTAAAGTACTTGATCGGATCTCGAATACCGATATACAATTTCAAATCTGTTTATCACTCTTTACAGAAATTTGAAAGTCTATTAACGATTTTATCAGATTTCGAAATACATCATGTGTCCCAATTCAGATTTTCATTTCTACATGCTTTCTAAAACGATGCTACACATACAATATGTTTTTTTCATTTTTTAGACATCATATATCATTTGCACACATGACATAATCAAAGTTCAAACAATAACCATATTTTCCATGTACATTCAAACTAAAGCTATTCATGAACAGTAGTATCATGCATACCACGGATGCCACTGTTGAGAAGAAACAAAGAACCCTTGCTTCCTTGCAGATTTTGTGGATGCCTTAGATTTTGAATTTCGTGTGGGTGTCCATGCAAAGGGCCTCTAATATCCAGCAGCAGTGAATTTCGAATTCATAATGGGTTCTGTATTTCGTAGCGTGAGTGGAGAACTTCTCTTTAAAAAATTGAAAGTGGAGGAGACATATTAGGTTAAAAAGTATTAGGGGGTGAGGTGAATTGAAGAACCGTGATTTCACAGTAGCATAGGCACATAAAATCTTTTTTTAACTTCTTTTACTGAATGGTTAAAGATTTAGAGGGGTACTATAGGAAATTTAATACTTTTGGGTGTGCATTAGAAGTCTTTGGAGGTTTATGGAGAAGTCTTTGAAATTTTTTTACAAATTTCATTACGAGTTAATTTTTGATTCGACTCATCTGATTAAACTCATGGTGAGAGAAGTTGGCACACCAACCCATCCACACATAATTTTTTGGTATATGGGTTGAGTTGGACTCTTTTTGTTTTTTTTTTCTTGGGCAACATGTTGGGTTGACAAATGCAAACATATTATTTTTGTGATTTTAGTTTGTATTTGGGACAGAACATTATTTTGGATTGTAATAAAGTTTATTTATATTTTAATCATGATTAAAATTTAGTTTTTGTTGAGACAAAGGAAAAGAAAAATTATATATATTTTTTTAATTAAGTGAGTCATTGAGTTAATCCGTTTAACCCACCAACTCGTGATAAATCTGGTCGGATTCAAATTTATTTGATTCACTAATAACTGAGTTGGATTGGATTAACTCACTAAATGACCTATCCGTGATGGATTGGCCGGACCAGATAACTCATTGACAATGGTACGTGTTTTTACTAGTTTATGTTAGAAATAATTTTTAAATTATTAAAAGTTATGTTATAGATATAGTTAATAGTTATTTCTACATTTATATTTTATTAAGTTATTAAATTACATGATATTGATGCAATCACATATTATATTAGAAATCAAATATTATATTAGAGATAATATTGAAAATAGACGAATTTTTGAATTATATAATTATATACCTGATTCGATTTGGTTAATGATATCCCATTCCAACAATAAAACAAAATAATATCTCTTTCCAACTATAAAATAGAATTCAAGTATTTTAAATGTGTATAAGTTTAGTTGTATAATAAAAGCCATGGAATGAGGAAGAAGTGAAAAACTTAATTTAAAGTATGTCTACATCTAAAAAAAATTATCTTCATGATCGGTCTGTGTTCAAAGGAATTCATAATAAGGCAAAATAATTTCACCAAATCGTTCTACATTCAATATATATAATTTGAATGAATAATAGTAAATTTGAAATATAAGAGTAAAAAACTTTTCAAATAAAATTAAATAGGTCTTTTCCCCTTTGGTTACATTTAAATTAATTGAAGTAGATGATTATAGGTATTTTAAAATAAATTATTACGAAAATGAAAAGGGAAATTTTTATTGGGTTGGCTTGGTCTCTTTGTTCCTCTTTGCCTAAGCTTCCAAACAGTCTTTTTGCCACCATAGCCGCATCCCTAAATCGAAGACGAAAACATTAGAGCTTCCCCATTCACCTTCTCCTTCTTCTCAGATTCTTTCATCATTCATTTCATTCTCATCTTCATTTTCTGTTTACAAATTGCCATAATAATAAAGAAAAAGCGCAGTATTCTCTTACTGTATTGGGCTTCTCCGTTCCTTCACAAAACCCCACCAAAGTTCGTTACTTATTTGAATTGTCCATGAGAAACCCTCTCTGTTGGCAGAGTAGAAGAGTAATTTCAAAACTTGTGTAATGGGTTTACCTTTTGCACATGAAGAGAGCAGTTATCTCCTCTTATTTCCACTGTTTACGTTATAAATATCATAATCCTTTTATGGGTTTTGGTCCAAAGTCTCTTACTGTGAAATTTTCCTCTTCTTTGGGTTCAAGCAATGCCAGACCTTTTCCTGATTACTCCCCAAGAAAGCCTTCAGTCAAAGACACTGACTTTGTGCACCACATTTCCACCACCATTAAGCAGCGCCGCTCCGAGCCTCTTCGCCGGATTCTCAAGCCCTTTGAGGCAAAGTTCAAACCTGACCATTTCATATGGGTTCTTCTGAACATCAAGGATGATTATAAACTGGTGTTGGATTTCTTCAACTGGACGCGCCTTCGGAGGGACCCTTCTTTGGAAGCCCTTTGCATTGTTGTTCAGATTGCTGTCGCTTCTAAGGATTTGAGAACGGCTCATAGGCTGGTTTTTGAATTCTGGGAAAAGTCTCATTTGGATGTAGGTAACTCGTTTGCTCAATTTACTGAGAGGTTGATTTATACTTACAAAGACTGGGGTGCACATCCCTTTGTGTTTGATGTGTTCTTCCAAGTTCTTGTTGAAGCAGGGTTGCTTGTAGAGGCTGGGAAACTGTTTGAGAAATTGGTAAATTACGGCGTTCTTGTTTCTGTGGATTCTTGTAATTTGTTTCTGGCTAGGCTATCTAACAGTTTTGATGGGAAAAAGATGGCAATTAAGGTGTTCAGAGAGTATCCAGAAGTGGGTGTTTGTTGGAACACCATGTCGTATAACATTATTCTCCATTCACTTTGTCAATTGGGCAGGTTAAAAGAAGCGCATAATCTGCTCTTACAAATGGAGTTTAGGGGGAGTTTTCCTGATATTGTAAGTTATAGTGTTATAATTAATGGATACTGTCAGGTTGAACAGATAGGAAAGGTCTTGAAGCTCCTTGCAGAGTTGCAGGGAAAGGGGTGTAAGCCAAATCAATACACATACAATAGTGTAATTTCCCTTCTTTGTAAGACTGGTAGAGTAGCTGAAGCGGAGCAAGTCCTGAGGGAGATGATAAACCAGAGGATTCTTCCTGATAAAGTTGTGTATACAACTCTCATCAGTGGGTTCGGCAAGTCTGGGAATGTCTCAGCTGAATACAAACTGTTTGATGAAATGAGGCATAACAAAATAGTTCCTGATTTCGTGACGTATACTTCCATGATTAACGGGCTCTGTGAAGCTGGAAAGGTTGTGGAAGCACGCAAACTGTTTAGTGAAATGTTTAGAAAAGGGTTGGAACCAGATGAAGTTACTTATACTGCTCTTATAGATGGGTATTGCAAGGCCGGAGAAATGAAAAATGCATTCTCTCTTCACAACCAGATGGTTGAGAAGGGTTTGACTCCTAATGTTGTCACTTATACAGCATTGGTTGATGGCCTATGTAAACGTGGTGAGGTAGATGTTGCAAATGAGCTTCTTCTTGAAATGTCTGAGAAGGGCCTTCAACCAAATGTCTGCACATATAATGCACTAATCAATGGTCTTTGTAAGGTAGGAAATACAGAGCAAGCCATAAAACTTATGGAAGATATGGATCTGGCAGGGTTTTATCCTGACACTATTACATATACTACACTTATGGACGCTTATTGTAAGATGGGTGAAATGGCCAAGGCTCATGAAATGCTGTGGGTTATGCTTGGTAAAAGACTTCAGCCTACAATTGTTACATTCAATGTGCTAATGAATGGGTTTTGCATGTCAGGGATGTTGGAAGATGGTGAAAGACTAATTAACTGGATGTTGGAAAAAGGTATAGCGCCGAATGCCACAACATTCAATTTTCTCTTGAAGCAGTACTGTATTAGAAATAACATGCGTGCTACAACAGAGATTTATAAGAGGATGTATGCTCAAGGAGTGGTGCCTGACAATAATACCTATAATATTTTGATTAAAGGGCATTGTAAAGCTAGAAATATGAAAGAGGCATGGTTTTTGCATAAAGAAATGGTTGAAAAGGGATTTAGTCTAACTGCTGCTTCTTATAATGCTCTTATAAAGGGTTTCTATAAGAGGAAGAAATTTGCTGAGGCTAAGAAGCTATTTGAGGAGATGAGAACTCAAGGATTTGTTGCAGAGAAAGAGATATATGATATTTTTGTTGATGTAAACTATGAAGAAGGGAATTGGGAAAATACTCTTGAGCTTTGTGATGAAGCAATAGAGAAATGTCTTGTTAAGAAAACTTAGTTGACTTTTTGCACATGCCACTTTATGAGGGAATTATCAGGGCAGTAATTATTGTTTCTATTGTTTCTTCTTTCTTGGTAAGTGACACTTGACTTCCAGGAATTTTCCAATCCCAAAACATTGAAACAGATTATCACAGTAGCGCACACAAACACGAGGGAGTTTTACAACCTCGAATTCAATAGGAAACTTCAAGATTTTTTTGGATAATTAGGATTGTGCAATGTAGGCCTGAGTCCCTTTGGGCCCAGTAAGTATACGGAACAAATGTAATAGAGATTTCTTCAAATGTGATAGGATTTTTTAGTAGAAGAATGTAAATAGAGATTTTAGATAGAAGTCATTCTTGTAGCTTTTCCATCCTTTAAGACTTGTTATAGAGAGCTGTGATCAATAATGAAAAGTTGATGATTTACTTCAAAGTTGTCGTACTCATGTGCTAAAATTTTAAATTCCTTTAAATGAATCATTAATAATCATGAAGTGCTAAGGTTTGTTTTCATGAAGAGGCATTACTGCTGATGTAAATTAGATTAGTTTGCTTGAATCTATTAAAATTAGTTTTAGTTAATTTGGTTGAAAGAATATATTAATTACTACAAATTTTAGTCATTACTAACTGGTTAGTAAAATTGTCTGAAATGCTAATCTGAATTTTGTACCTGGTTTAGTTGTTTTCAAGAATAATAACAATAATCAGCAACTGCTAAAGAGCAAAATCAGGCATTTTGATAGCATGGTGATCTAAAAAGTGTTGGAATTGTGCAAGACCAAAAGCAACAGTATAAATATTTAAACAGAAAGTTTAAATGAAAGTAACTCTAGAAACCTTTATTTTCTTGTATTTTTTACGGAGAACAGTAACCAATGATGATTTACTTTCTACTTGATACAAGGGCTGAAAGTCTAAATTCCTTTAATCTTACTGAAATTTCTGTCAAAGTTTGATTTAACCTGTAAGAGGAGACCTCAACGAAGAGAGTTTAGTGTAGGAGGGAGGGGGGTTGGAAGGGTATTGATAGGTACCCAAATTACACAAAAACCCGAGGTCTTTCGAGAGGAACTTTCTCTCCTGACGTCCTTTTACAAAACAACCAAAAAGACTCCCTTCTCACCTCCTTATAAGACTATTTATAATAATAGTATGTTACAATTATGTAATTACAACTGTACTAACTTCCTTCTTTTTTCCTTCTTTTGTAAGTTTATCAAACCTATCAATACCCCTCCATTAAGATTCACCTTGTCCTCAAGGTGAAATTCTTGAAATTCTTTATGAATGCAGACAGCAGATTCCCAACTATTCTCAATATCTGGAAGATGTTTCCATTTGATAAGAACTTCTAAGTCACCTTGAGTGGTCTTTCTAGTATCTAGCTGTTGTTCTGGATATACTTCCAGAATATAGTCTTCAGTAAGTTGAGGAGGCAGGGGCTGTGTAGATGTGGTTGGCTGCCATCCCTGGTGACTAGTGATGCTACTTGTTATGTTTGGGGTCTCCCCTATCCCTTTATTATGATTACTTGTGACAATAGAATTGCCCACTAGCTTGTGTTTCCATTCGGTGTTCCCCCTTGTGTTGTAACTTTGATTTTTTCCTCAACGATCTGAGCCTTCGTCGTCAATTCAGCCAGAGTTGAGGGATCAGACAACTTCACTTCTGCCTTAATATCATCCCTTAATCCAATCAAGAATATCCCAATAAGATAATCTTGATCAATCCCCTTGAGTAGCCTTGCATACTGTTCAATTTTTTCAGCATAATCCTTAACCAATCTAGTTTGAGTTAAGGAAATAAGCACCCCAAAAGGATTTTCAACATGTTGGACTGGAAGCGATACACCACTGCCAATTTGAATGATTCCCACCATTGGAACCAATTCAAGGCCTTCCCCTCCAAAGCTATCATCACAGCCTCCATTCTTTCCATTTCAGATACTTCTTGGAGATGAAAGTATCTTTCCAACCGGTTGGTCCAGCCAAATGCATCATCTCCTGCAAAAAGAGGAATATCTAATTTGCACCATCTTGAACCTGTATTATGCTGCCAGTCTTGTTCTTGTTCAACATACTTGAAAGGATTACCCATGTTCCGATTCGACCCACACGTCGGCCCACTCAACATCTTCTCCACCACCACCGTAAGTCCGTTAATCAAATTTTCCAGCCGCTGGAACCTCTCATCTCATGATGTTCCTTTTCTGCTCTGTCATGATCTTGAACCAGTTCTTGGACTATCTTTTCCAACCTATCCAATATTGATTCCATTCTTGTATTCACCACACCCCACACAACTACCACAGAACCAAGAAAGAGACTCTGAATACCAATTCATAGGTACCCGGATTTACAGAAAGATATAAGGGTTCTTGTATGATTTATTATGAACAAACTGTTTTACCAATTTAGTAAGAACATGTAACAACCATGTACACAAACCCAAGGTCTTTCGAGAGGACCTTTCTCTCCCAACTTCCTTTTAAAAAACAACCAAAAAAACTCCCTTCTCACCTCCTAATAAGACTATTTATAATAGTCTATTACAGTTATGTAATTACAACTGTGCTAACTACCTTCTTTTTTCCTTCTTTTGTAAGCTGTATCAAACCTATCAGGTATTGAGAAAATTGTAACAGAATGGTTACTTATATAAGCAGATTAATAGCCATCAGTTAGCATAACAGAATTGTATAAATAGTGAAAGAGGGAGAAAAGAAACGGGGATATTCTTATGAAGAAAAACAGTGAGGCCCAAATGTGACAAACCAATAGAGAGTGTATACCGACGTGTGATTTCTATTATTAGTTTCAGTGACACACCGATACTGGTTGGAGGGCTGAAAAACATAATAATGATTCATATTTTATTGCACTTTCATTTCTCTGTATTAGTTTTCGAACTTGCTTGTATCCATTAGATCAAATTCTACTTAATTTAGAGCTGGAAGGAAATAAACTACTAGAAAATTTTAGTTGTAACAACATATGCAGATATACTTTGAAATCGTTAGGAAGCCAGAATGGGTTATAAGCTTTTAGGGGGGAGATGAAACAAACAGAGCAAGTCTACTCTCTAGCCCTGATCCTGTCAGAAATAGTATCCTGAATTTTGTACACAAGTCTAGTTGGTCTTGAGAATAATAATAATAATCAGCAACTGTAAGAGTTCCAAAATTGGAATTTCAACTTCACAGATGTCTAGACATGGACGTCTTGCAAGCTACCTGAATTAGTCCCCACTACTTTGTGGTATTGTTCTCTTTTTTTATATCTAACAATGTTTTCTTATGTGTTTGTTTTCTAGCATTGGTATTCTACCTGGGTACTAAGAATTTTGTATCATGGGAGCATAGATACATTTGTATATCCATATGGTCTGCTGGTAACTTTTTATATCTTATTTCTGTACTGTGATAATTATAATTTCAGTATTCTCAATATATGGAGAGCATAAGGATACAGTGTTTAAAGAAATATTTTCTCACTAGTCTTAATTCTCAATTGACAAATGTCCAGGCAAAGGCAAGTATTTGACAATTTCAGTTTCTTCCATCATATGTTGCGTTATACTCACTGTTCTTGAAAGAGATGCAGGTGTGCTCTTCTAATCGAAGAACATAAATCAATATATGACATAAATGTGGCTATTGGTGAACCAGTATGTGCACACAGGGGCTTGAGATTTCCCTGATATGGGATACTGGACTTAGATGCATATTTCTAGTATGTTGGTATGAATTTGCTTCACTGACATATAAGTTCTTCCCTGGGATCCAGCTTTTGCAATTACAGTTGCTTTATCTGATTTTGTGGTCAATTAGAATGCCTGTATATCAAAGCATGTATATTCTCGAGTGGATGATGTGAGTGTGAACCGGTATAAATAGAAAGGGAATCTGGGTATAGTGGTAGAAAGTAAGAATATGACTCAATCGGATTTGTTTCAAATTTGTTTTTTAAGGTGGGTTTCTATTTTTATCTTGGTTGAAGAATAATATTTACAATATTTAATACTTCAATCTAATAACTTTGCGGTGACATTAATGAAAGGTAGGAAGTAGGTGCAGTAAAATAGTTGAGAGGGGTAGGTAACAGGACACAACTTCATCTAGCATTCTACGTCCACGTTGTGAACTAACCTCCTAACACTCTACATCAACTAATCTTCTCATCACTTGTGCTTCATTCTTCTATTTAATTCTTTGTGATGAGCATCCAAGTAGAAAGACAAACCTAGGGAATTGTAACAGGTGACCATGAAGAATGAGGTGAAGTTGTTGGGAGCATGGCCAAGCCCATACGTGTTGAGGGTTCGCATAGCTCTAAACATGAAATCAGTGGAGTATGAATTCCATGACGAAAAGTTATCGTCCAAAAGCCAGCTTCTTCTTCAATCCAATCCTATCTACAAGAAAATCCCAGTTCTCATTCATAAGGACAAACCCCTCTGCGAGTCTTTGATCATTGTGCAATATGTGGATGATGTTTGGTCCTCTGCCTCTCCCATTCTCCCTTCTGATCCTTATGATTGCGCCATTGCTCGTTTCTGGACCGTCTACATTGATCAAACGGTATAATAACACTCTTAATTCCTGCCATTGTTCCCCTTTTAGTTTTAAAAGTGATGCAGTTTTATGATTCCAAAGGCAACTTACCAATTTTAGAAATTTTTTTCAAGTTTACTCATTTTTGTAAATTTCAAGTAAATCACGCAATTTTGATGAAAAAAACCTTTGAAAATTGTAAAAATGATGCACATCTAATGAGTAGTGACAATTAACAAGACGCTGAAAGTGTACTATATTTTGTATTGATATTGAACGAATGTTTAACTCATTTTCATTATTTTAACATAAGAAGTAATGTATGATAAAAAAAGCGTAGCTTATGAAGTTTGTGACTACATGAGCAGTTGTACCCAACCATGAGATCCATTAGAGGAGCTTCGGAAGAGAATGAGAAGAAGAGGTTGATAGAGGAGGTGAGAAAAGGATTGGCATTGTTGGAGGATGTGTTTAAAGATTGCAGCAAAGGCAAGGGGTTTTATGGTGGTGACCAAATTGGGTTGTTGGATATTGCACTTGGAAGCTTCTTGGGGTGGCTGAGGGTGGTAGAGATAATCAATGGGGTGAAGTTGCTTGACCAAAACAACACACCTGAGCTGCTGAAATGGGCTGAAAGGTTTTGTGCACATTCTGCTGTCAAAGATGTTATGCCAGAGACAGAGAGGCTTCTTGAGTTTTCCAAAAGTCTAGCTAAGGGCTGAAAATGGATGCTTCTACTCAAAGTTGTTGAAGTTTTCAATAAAATAACATGCCATGCAGTGTTGCTCATGCATTCATCAGGGTTTAGTTTTCTTAACTTGTTTTCTTTAATTGAAATCTGTGTAGTTGGAACTTGATATGAATATTGTTTCTGGCCTGATTTCTGTGGTTCTGCCTACAAATTTAAACCAGACAAAAAAAGAGTCTTAGGAAAGTTTTTGTACACTACTATTATCTCTAAAGCATATATTATTTTTTCCAAAAAGGAAAACTCCTGTACATATGTTTTGGTAATTTCAATGTCTAATGTAACATCTCATTTAATTAATAACGCTAATTAAAGGAAATATCCCACAAAATAATATTAGAAGCAAGGTCCTGGAGTATGAACACTACTTCTTACAATTTTTCAAAAAAAAAAAACAAGAAATGACCTAAGGCACACCACGATGTCAGTAACAAAGTATAATAATAGACCAACAATATTTCAAAATAAAGCCCAATGACAAAGAAATACTTGGGGCATAGCCTTAAAAAAAACTCAGATGAACAGAATCCAGCCCAGATGGCTACGAAGTGGAATCACCATTTCCTTGTTGACCACGAGCATTTCTCGCATTTGCTCACATCAATAAATTGATGATCATCGCAAGAGAGAAAACACACAAAGAGAACAAACAACAAACAAAAGGTTTAGCTATAGTAGAAAATTATTTATCATACAAGTACCATGCAATTTCATAGGGGTGCAAGTTATCAAAATACGGAGGTGTATGAAGTGAAAACAGGGGTGCAGAGATTAAGATGTGGGTGCACAAAGAAAACAGATCCAACCTTTTTTAAAAAAAAAAAAAAACCTAGTTAGAACTAAAACTCCTTTTTCTCTGGCAACCTCTTCCTCCTTATCTCCGCACACCACAACTTCAGTGCTAGGTGTTGCCATTGCACATCCCACGACCGGCGATACACATCAACGCCAGCCACCACTAGAGGCGTCGCCGGCGAGAACCTAACTCCCAAAATCTCCCCCCTTCTTGTTTCTTCTCCCGCGCGCGAGACAGTGCTTCTCGTCGCTTCTTCTTCCTGCGTGCGAGACAGTGGTCGCTTCTTCTTCATCGTCGCCGCACACAACACTAAATCCCTTCAGTGCCGCAAGGCCATGCTTGTCGAAGACTACCGCCATCGGTTCCAGCCACCGCTGGTCCTCCATTCTTCTCCAATCCTTGATTATCTTCCTCCGCGAGAGAGAAAGGCGCCATAGGCTCTACGACTCGTAACCACCATGCAGGCCACCGCGATTGGGTTTGCGAGAACCACAGAAGCCAACCTTTTGGCCGTCGCGATCAAGACCGCCTCTGTTTGAGACTCCAACTCATTCCTCTCAATGTTTTCCATTTGTGTTTGCGTGGATTGGGATGAATGGCTGATAGAGGTAACGGAGAGCCCAATGGGATGGGATAGCATGGTTACGTGAATGAAGTGTGTTTGGGGAAGGTGAATGGAGGCTCTCTGTTTTTGGTTATTTGGTGTAGGTAGAAGATGAAGTGTATGCGTGGTGATGGAGGGATTGAGGAGGAGTTGAATCTGTTGTGAATCCAGGGGCAACAATGGGTTATGGTGTTTTTTTTTTATTGGAATCGTGAGGATGAAGGTGTTGTTCTTGTTTTGCAAAGAATGAAGGAAATCAAGCATGAGTCAAGAAGGTGAAGCCCGCTTGAATGAAGGGACTCTGATGATATGGATATTTGTTGTGCTTCTGCTATCTTCCTTTCTCACTATCTTCCTTTCCTACCTTGAGAAGTAGGATAAGTCTGAAAGTATATTGAAAGTATATGTTATTTCCTACTCCTTCCTTCTTCAGCCATCATGACCATGGCCAGCTAGCTATCACCCCTAACTATCAAAGACTTTACTTTAACTTCTTGTTCTTCTTTTTTTCATTTTTTCATTTCATTTTTTTTATATTCATTTTTTTTTTGAAAAAAGGAATAAAACAAAATAAAAAAAAGTAAACAAAATATGATTAAAATCAAAATTAAAAATTAAAATTAAAAACAAAAATTAAAAATTAAAATAAAATAAACAAGACAAAGAAACCAAGATTAAATAAAATAAAACAAGATTAAACTAAATTTAAAATGAGATGAAAATAAAGTAGGAATATATCCATACTCAAATCAATGTTCACTATTCTTTTGTTTTTTTTTTTATTTCCTCCACTTCCTAATTATTTTCTGAAAACAAAATTATTGACGAAATTGGGTGTTGACACAATGCACTTTGACTTTCTATGTTCCCAGCATAAGATTTTGAGTTGCCTCTTGTTATTCAGATGACCAATGAATTCTTTGTTTATCTTTTTTATGCTTTGATGATAAAAAAAAATGGAAGGATTCCAGATTATAATTTGAGGCTCATGAAGCACAAATTGAATTATTTATTCATGGTTAGGATAGAGGATGAGTATTGTGGAATTAATAACACTTCAAATCGTTTTACAAGAAGAAATTTGTAGTTATCAAACGAAACAATGATGGTTTGTGAGCTTAATTTTTTGTGGAATTTTCATATTACAATTGAGCTATATATTGAATTTGTGGGAAGTAGAAATTATTTTTGAACTTTATATGGATTTGACATCTTCCAAATACATTAGTTTTATTGTCTCTTAAAATCTTAGTCGATGGTGTGACTTCAATTTTGAAAGCCTTATAACTTGAGTTGGAGATACATCCTAAATGGAACTGTTAAATAACAATTTTCTTTTTGGTTCACAGTGCAAGTTTCACAAAGTTATATTTCGATTGGTCCCACTTAAAATTCTTAAATTACATTTTGATTTTCTTGGATCACTGTGTAAATTCCATGTGGATATACTTATAATTGTCCCTTCATATATAGAATTTTTAAAGTGTACTTTGACTTTTTTTATTCACATTAGAAGATTTTTAATTTCCTCTTGTTATTCAGATAATCAATGAATTCTTTGTTTATCTATTATTTTTATTTAATATGTTAAAAAATCAATTTTAATATAAATATCAATATACATTTATACACATAATAAATTTAGTACAGTTTGAGGAAGGAAAACTTTATTTATTTTAAAAAAGAATTCAAACCGAATCGAATAAAAAAGAAATTTAATGAAACTGAATTGATATATTGTCACACATTACATGTAACACGTGACGTACTATTGTCATTGTTATTTGAAAAAGATTTAATTGAAATGTTTTAAAAATTAACATTTAACTTAAACAAAATTATAATCGAAATTTAAAACTTTTCGACCAATCATATAAAGAAAATGACAAAGAAAAAGAATGATTAACTCACAGGTAACA
>Ga0209589_1001452_pt1 | contig 39160 bp, 15 predicted proteins | sample CowpeawhiteBW_FD_187525 | JGI IMG/M metagenome (GOLD analysis project Ga0209589, IMG submission 187525) | Root nodule microbial communities of legume samples collected from California USA - Cow pea white BW (SPAdes) (version 2) | ecosystem: Host-associated > Plants > Roots > Nodule | place: USA...
ATATATATATATATATATATATATATATATATATATATATATATATATATATATATAATATCTTACAGGATGTATTATGATGAAAAGTCAAATTGATTTGAGAGATGAAGAAAAGATTATAATGTTGTTTGGATTAATAGATTTGGGAGGATAAATAAATAGATTTAAGGGAAAAATTTGTAAAAGTTTATAAATGATAGGATGGATGTGATAATTAAAAAAATTGTATTAATAAATTTTAAAAAATATTAATTTTTTTTGTATTAAAAATAAAATAAAAATAAATTAAATTTAGTTGAAATTAATTTTTAGTTAATAGAAAATATGAATTATTTTTTAAAATAAACATTTTATTATATGTAATTAATTTAAAATAATGTATAATTGGTTTAAAATAATTTCCTTTTAAATATTGAATTTAAAAAATTATTAATACCATTAATTAATTAATTTTGTCAGTATTACATTGATTAGTAATTTAAACAATAATATTATCGTAAACAACTCCAAGTTAGGGACCGCCTACATACTGCAACAAAAATAAAAAGACATAATTGATTCTCTACTTCAAAACTCTTTCAAAAGGCACAAATTCCCATATCCAACTAACTTTTGTCTCATTCTATCCTCATTAGATAGAATGAAATTCATTAAAAAGAAAGGGGTGTAGGGGTAACATTTTATTATAATTTTAGTGAAATGTAATTTTGGATTTATGAATTGTATAGGCGTGCAAAAAGAAAGAAATGTAGGCCTAGTCATTAGGCCGAAAATAAAATATGCAAGCCCAAGGGTCTTACTCCTATACCCTAATATTTTCTTCCTACACCCTATAACCTTATGTATGAAAATGGTCTAACTACCTTCATTAAAAATATTAGAAATCCTAATATTCCCTCATTCTTTCACAACATCTACACTGCAACTCCACTACCAGAAGCACGCACCTTCATTGCCAAAAGCCTACAATGCCCAACTAAAATTGAAAATGTTACCATAGAGAATATCTTTAGACTGGGTTTCTTTCAAATTTGTATTTTATAACGTGATTTGCCTTCCAGATTATCTTTTAATTTTGTATTACGGGATTGTACAATATAAAATATATTTTACATTTTGGATTGTCTTTTAAATTTGTATCATTGTATAATTTAAAATATAAATTTACATTACAGAGTTGTAAAATTTGAAATATAAATTTAGATTATTAATTATACAATTAAAAATATACAGATCAACATTTAAGATTATACATTTTGAAAGGTGTTAAATTAATATTTTTGAATTTCAGATCTGCAATATCTATAGATTTTACGATCCAAAATATAATTAAAACACATAAAAATCTTACATATCCTTTTCTATTAGTTTTAACATAGGTTCAATTGGAATTTAAGAAAATATGGAGGGTAGTAAGAAAACATGGGTGTAGAAAGAAATTACCTAAGTCCAAAACTAAATTCGGCCGTATCAGTTAGCTTGACTATTGGTTCGTTCTTGACTCGTGGCGCGTTCTTCTCTTCCAGTTTTGGAGATAGTGTTAATCATATTAGTTTCAGCCAGACACAGAAGAAGCAAGAACCAAACTCTTTGATTTTTTTACTGTTTCACAATTAAAACATAGGAAGCTTCGAAGTTTTTGTTTCTTGCAATGTCTCACACCTTGCAATTTTCATTCTCTTCAAGTGCATTCAATTCTTCAATGAAGGTGGAGAAGATGAAGATAAAGAGACTTAGAATTCGTTGCTTTCGTGTTCTATGCTCTTCTGAGCGCTCCAGTTTCGAAGATAATGCTGATAATGCGGGGTTTGATACTTCTTTCTTTGGATGTTTTGTTTTGCTAAGAAAATGGTAGATTTTTGTGCGGACAATGTTGACTTTTTCTCTTTACCCAAAAATTATAGTAGTTTATGGAGGATGAGGGGACGTGGATAACTTATCTCTTATAGAGAGGAAAATGGAAGAATTACCTTTGGAAAAAAGAAATTTTGCAAGTTGATGAAATATTTTACAGTGACCAATTTCATTCAACAAAATTATGGATAAGTTGTCCGTGTGTGACAGGAAAAAAGTGATTATGGAGAATTTTTTCCGGGTTAACTTGCTTAAACGAACCAAACTTTTGAATTGGGGTCTGTTTCACTATTACAACAAACTATTATAGTACTATTTTATTTTCTTTGTTTCAGAGGTCAGGTTTCATCTCGGGTGATCTTGGTGGAGAGATATAGCAATGGTACTGCGAAGAGGTTTTTGCTCAACTTTACCAAAATTTGGGTTCTGTTCTTCATTTTCTTTTTAAATTCTGTAAGTGTACATGCATGAAGGTTTCTGTTTTAGTAGAATACTACTAACATTCTGTAAGTGTACATTCATGAACGCTACTTCACATTGTACTTCGTAAGAAAACGTGAATGAAATACTAAAATCTGCATGCATCAAGTATGAACAAAATGGAAATAGTGGTCTGTGTTTGGTTGTTCCTGAGAATATTCTAGCAACCTCTTGTGCTGTTCACTTTTTCGCCCTTTCCTTAATTACATAAATTTTACTTTGGTTGTCTTCTACAAACAGGCTTCAACTATTACTTCTCCTCCTCTTATAAGCAGATATGTATTAGGTGATGATTCGCAATTGCAAACTTTTCTTGTTGACGATGGAAGGTCTACTAGGCCAAACAGGTTTCAGGATTCCCATTCCTCTGATGAAAGACTATCGTGGCTTCCAGACACAATCAAAGATTTTATCCTACCAGCAGGCTTTCCAGGTGGTTAACCTTTAAACACTTTATGGGATGTTTCAGAGAGAACCTTCTGGAGTTTTAGCTTCAGTAATTATGCAAAGTTGGAGGCAAATAATTTGCTTACTTAACTTTGTCAGTCATGATGCAGGATCAGTTTCAGATGATTACTTGCATTACATGTTACTACAGTTCCCTACCAATGTGACTGGATGGATCTGTCACACCCTTGTAACTTCGAGTCTTCTAAAGGCATGCCAATCTTGCTCAAACTACTGATTTTTTTCTCAAAGATGTTGTAGTGCGTTTGGCATGCTTACTGTTGAAACTGATAATTAGTACACTGCACAAAGCCCTGTTGTGCATGTCAGGGAGGTTTAATCTCAAATAAAATCATTAGAGATGGTTTTGTCATGTACTTGCTACTTGAGTACATTCTCTAATAGTGATTAAAGTTTCCTGATATATGGTCGGAGGTTATGTCCTTTGAAATCTGTTAGTACTAACCGTCTGGATCTAACATTTTGCATTTGTATGTTCTCCATAACAATGTTTTCTTTTCCTTAAAATTACTTCTTTAGCACATAAATGCAAGGAATGATGACTGTGCTTTCTATCTGTCGTGTCAAATTTCTACTTAACTACAGGCTGTTGGTGTTGGCTCTTTCTCTGGAAGCACAGCGGCTGCTTCTGCTGCTGCCATCAGGTGACTCATAAATTTTAGAGCCTATGCTTTTGCATACAAATACAACATTTATATGCATATAGTAGTATCATAAATAATTTCATGCTGCCATTATTTGTCAATGTAATTTGTATGTTGTTAATTTTATGATCTTGCTCTATAACTTTAGATGGGTCTCAAAGGATGGCATTGGAGCCGTAGGACGCTTATTCATTGGTATGGCATTCACAAAGTAAGCTGAAAGAACCAGAAGATGTGGATTTTTACTTTTAGCTAAATGTTGCTCTTTTTGACAGGTGGGAGGTTTGGAAGTCTTTTTGATGATGACCCCAAGCAATGGAGAATGTACGCAGACTTCATTGGCAGTGCTGGAAGGTCTGTGTAGTATGCCTTGTTTTCCTATGCAAACATGAAAATAAATTCTGGCCCTAGAGAGAGAGAGAGTCTTACACTGCTGACATCTCATGCAGCATTTTTGATCTGACAACCCAACTATATCCTGGCTATTTCCTTCCTTTGGCATCTCTTGGAAATCTTACCAAGGTACTTTATTGTGCATCTTTACTCTATTAAAAGAACTACTATTATTAAGTAATATTATAAAGATATGGAATTAAAAGGGAACAGCTAATGGATAATGATTAACTTTGGATCAATATCATTTAATGGCTATCCTTGTCCTGCTACTAACTTTTTTATTGTTCAAGGAGGAAAATAAATAAAAAAATCATAGAATTCTATCCCCAAAAGGAGAAAAAAAGCAAAGAAGGTCAGAAAGACAGGGAATGAGGGTGAATAGAATAGAAAACAGACACAAGATACTCATCTCTTGTTTATTTGGCAGAATGGAATAGATATATTGATATCTGACGTGGTTGTGCATTTTCTAAGCATAGATAAATTATATTCAGCTATGCACAGAACGTATAACATTGGTTTTTACTTAGAGGGGTGGTTGGTTTCGTGCCATTTTTATCCTTCTTTACACTGAGAGTTTGACCTTTCCTTATACCCTTTTTTATCTTTCTCTTCACATTCTAAATGAATATTGGCTACCATTTTGTTCTTGCTCTTCTGTGCATCCTCCCAAACAAGTTCCTAGCAATAGAGTCAAAATGTTCACTTCCAAGCCCACCTTAAAAGAGGATTACCACTTCGAAAATAAGTAGTTATGACAAATTCTTTTTTTAACATAAAACCTGAAAATAGTGATTTAAAAGCAGTTGTAATTCCACAGTTAAATGTTTGCAGATGGATTGCTTAATATCCAATTTATATATGATAGTGTAATTTTCTGCGTGATATTCAAACAGGCTGTAGCAAGAGGACTAAAAGATCCCTCTTTTCGCGTGATTCAAAACCACTTTGCAATTTCAGGAAATGTAGGAGAAGTAGCAGCAAAGGTATACTCTCACATTTTAAACTTAGAATTGAAATCCGTAATTTCTGGTAATAGTATTTTATTGTGATTAAACATCTAGAAAGCCTCTAGGGTTTTATGAAAATTGCATTGGTATTTCTTATTCTCATGCATTCAAGTATTAATTTAAATGTTGATCTCTCCCTCCATGAATGTTTCTCATATGAAGAAAAATTCCTTATGGTGCTCCCTTTATTAAAGCAATGAGGGAGGCTGATTTTATTTCTTAATATATATTCACCTTCTTCTTGTCTCAATCCAAAAACTGTAATGAGCCTCTTGGGTGGGGATTAATTCACCAAACTAATCAATCATATATAAGTGTTATTTGCCTCTGTTAAGGAAGTAAGCACTAAAAAGCAGTTATGGACGCAATGAGGCTGATATTATGCTACTAATAGCAAGATGCCTTAAGTAAGAAGTCTTAATATAACCTACCTAATCTTCATGACAAAAAGAAATCATTACTTATTTTATTTATTCTTAGTTACATATACCAGTTATGCCAAAGCTTTTAATATATTCTTAGACAAATCTTTGAGCCAGAAAGCCAAATCAAGATGATGGTTGGACCTAGAGTGGACTGGTCTATACAATGTTATTCACTACATAGTTTTGTGACTTGATTCACCAATTGTCAGTGTACAACAGTCTGGAAAACGTAAAGGTTTTTCCTCACACAATTGTTTCCTCAAAATTTCTCAGGAAGAAGTTTGGGAAGTGGTTGCTCAACTGGTTGGCCTTGCTTTAGGCATTTTGATTCTGGTAAAATTCATACATTTTCTGGAGGGCTTTGATTCTTGGCACCATGACGCTGTTAGTTGACAGGTTCCATTATTTTATTTTATTTTTGTAGGATACACCTGGCCTTGTAAAATCATATGGTGTACTTTCGTTAACTTGGTTGAGTATGCGAGTTCTGCATCTTTGGCTACGCTATGAATCACTTTCAGTTCTTCAGTTTAACACAGTAAGAATGCACTGTATAATATAATATGGAATCTAATGCATATAAATCTCTATGCTGGTAGAAAGACCTTTCATATTGGACTTCCAATAAGATATTGATTTATAATATCACTAATGATAACCGTTCTGTTTCCCATTTTTCTTGCTTTGTGGCTTATTTATTTGCCAAAATCAAGAGGGAAACAATTATCGGAAAGATAATGAATGAATTTGGATTCTATGCTGCACAACAGAGATGCTATATTTTTTGTTTTTCTTTATCTCTAACATAGATAGGTACCAAATATTGTCCGTGTATGAGGTTCAAATACATAGGATCATAAGACTATCTTCTAGCTACATCCCTTCCGTTTCTCTAAACAATAAAGGAGAAAATCCACTTATATTTGTTTAGTTATTTATCTTTTGTGTACCTATTTGCAGATAAATCTAAAGCGTGCTCGCATACTGATAAAATCATACATGTTACATTCTACTGTTCCAGGTTACATTCAGACAAATTCAATGATATGCTGCATCAGTTATTTCTCTTCACGTATGTTCAAATTGCCAAATGGTTTTATTTCAGAATGCACAGATTGCAATAGAGAAGAGAATATATTAATTTGGCCACAGTTCATGAAGCCAAAAATAATTTTTGGCTTGCCATTGGAGAAAATGGACGGTGTGGAGAGATCTCACTTTATGGTATAAGACCTATTGCTGCTATTGTCACAATTTTATGAAGCAAACCAAGAGGTTCATAATTATTTTCTGTTTTGTTCAAATAAAGCGCTGTCAGAATCGTATAAATATGTTATAATAGAACAGGTGGAGGCACTTCTGAAGTTATATGCAAGTGAGAAATATATTCTCATGGTGAATCAGCAACCAGAAGATTTGAGGTTTTATGTTTCTTTCAAGGTATGCTTTAAATTCCCTTGTGAGAATTAACTGAAAAACAATCTTCATTCTACATAAATTTTATCATTATTATTATTCATGACATGACCATTCACCCAACAACTTAAGCCACTTGGGATATTTAGTGGTTTATAGTATTTATATACTCTTTTGACCAAATTCTTAGGAATTTGATCCTTGTCACCACCATTCATTAATAAAAAGTTGAATTTTTTGACAAGTGGTTCTGTTCATTGGTCCATACTTCTAGCCCATAAGGCCTATTATGTGAGGGGACGCGTATCTGCTGCATTGTCTTTGTTGCCTCAAGTTGATGCTTCTCCAAATTTCCAAAGAGTATAGAAATATCTAAAAAAGAATACTAGCTGCCACCTCAAGGACTAACTTGACAACATAATTGAGGTTGTAAAGTAGCAAGGAAAAAAGTATTAATGACATGAAGAAAAAGCATATAGAAGAAGCAACTTGAAGAATCAAACACAAAACAGTAATATGGGGAAATGCTGTTATGCGTCTTTGAGATGGGAATTTTAGAATTACTTATGGAATTTAGAAAAATCTATTTTTTTAGCTGGATATGTTTACTGTACCTTCTCATTGATAATGAAACTGCAGGTTGGAGCCACAAGTGTTTCAGTATTACGAAGTGTATGGCAGACTTTCTGGTTGAGTGAGAACTGGGATAGTGATGTTAATATTTGTGATCAAATAGCTAACAGCCTAATGGAATTGGAAGAAAGGTTTGAGGATTTCATTCAAAAGTTGAAAGATGCAGAATGGGACACTCAGCAATTAAATTTGAAGGTTCCAAAAAACCTCTTTATTGATGATGGTAATACCAATCCCCTCTAAATTCTAAATTGATGAAGCTGAGGATGTTCTATAGTGCAAAATCATATGACCATCATGAGGTCCTTCTTTAGAGTGGAGGCATAAATGAAATTGTAGATTTTGTAAGCAGTTTTGCAAGCATTCAGATCAAGATAGTATATTCACACGCAGACATTCAACTAAGGTAGACACAGTATTTATGTTGGCCAATTGGCTTGTATTAACTCATTGAATACCAAATACCCTCTTTGATACTTCATAGGGAGGCTCCTGTTGTAAACCGTTTGTTCTCAATTTTGTTTAAAATATTTCTTGTATGCATTTTTTCTGGACAAAGCTCATTCATGACTGACTTCTGTGGATGTATCAGTTAGGTTAATCCTGCTATCTTTAGTCTAAAACAGTTCGTTAGTCTGTCTTCATAAAAAGTTCATTGATTCACCTTTTGAGGGAGATATTAATGCTGATTTAATCAAATTAATTGCCCTGCATAAAGATGATATGGAAAACGAGTGTATAGGGTGTTAAAGCCTAGCTTCATAGTTGACAACTTTTTTGGCTTGTGGTCAATCACTAGCAGTAGCATTAAAGAGAATTTGATATTATGTACTTTCTTTACTAATGTGGAAATATTCCTAAATAGCTTACTTAACTTCAATTCTTAGCTCTACCATCAAAATAGGATGACAAATGCTCCCATGCACTTCCAAAGCTGAATTCTGCAGTGCAATTTAAATCTTCAATAAGATGGTGTTCAATTTTGTATGCAATAAGTTACCTAGTCATCTAATGATAATATTTTTGGCAACAATCCAAGCATTACCATTGTCTTTGTAGTAATTATTAAATGCACAAAATAGTTTTTCCATTTTAGAAACAATGCCAAAATTTTAACTACCTACATTATTGAACATTCAATTATCATCTTTTACTCTATGAAGTAAGCAGAAAAGCACGTATCTGTCTTAACAATAAAGCTAAAGCTTTTACCCCTTGAAATTTCACCTCCTACCCCATCAAACAATTTCCGAAAAATGATTTCCAGAATGGTTTATTATGTTCCGGAAAATGAATTCCGGATGTGATAAAATAAGTGATAGGGTGTAGGAAAAAATTATAGGGCGCAAGAAGCAATACCAATACTAAAGGACAAGTGTGGCCTTGAACCGAAAATCTTAAAATGATATTTTGACAAAATTTTATTTAACAAATTTTGACAAATAATTATTTTTTAATAGAAAAATTATAAAACTTTATTATTTTTTTTGTAAGTTTTATAAAAAAATTACTCTATTTAATAATTACGTTAATATTGTCAAACAAAATATTTGTAAAAAAAATCATTTTTCGTTTTGGAAATGGTAAACACTAAAATTGTGAAACTATAAAAAAGAACTAAACCAGAAAAGTGTGGAAGAGAAAAAAGTGAATTATGATGTTAGCACAAGTGCAAATTAGGAGTAGGAAATATATTTTAGATATTATTACCCTCTTTGTTACTTTTTTTTGGGTGTAGGCAATTATACTTTTGGTATTTTTAACAAGTAACAATAAATATTATATTTATTAAAAGTATTTTTACTAGAATATACTTACTTTTTCCATAAATACATTATTCTTACATACTATAAAGATACACATTAATGTAATATATTTGTTGTAAATTAGAAAAAAAGTTTTCTGATAACACTAGTCGATTTAGATTAGTAAAAACTAAAATTGAAGTCACTTTAAAAGGGAGGAAATGTGTTGCTTTGATGACATATTTCACCTTTTAATTATCATTAATTTATAAATTTTACCATTTAAGTTTTCTAAGTATATTTTATCATCAAAGTTTTCAATTTTTACATATTTCACTTATTTGTTAAACCCTGATTGTGAGTAAAGAACCATAAAAGAAAAAGAAAAAGAATCAGAACATCATTATTTTATTATAATTTTTTGGATTAAATATGTTTTTTTCTTCAAGTTTAAGTAAAATTTAAAATTAGTCAATTTTTAAAAATTTTAACCAATTTAGTTATTCATCTTAAAAAATGCGTGAATTTAGTTTTTTTAACTAAATTTTGTTAAATTTATTTGACGTTTCAAGCGCATTTCATAACAATATTTGAATTGTTTACACCGTTTGACACATTTTCGCTTCAATGTTAACTCAAAAACTCAAATATTATAATAAAATGTGTTTAAAATGTCAAATAAACTTAACAAAATTTGGTAAAAAGGACTAAATTTACATATTTATAAAGATAAAAGACTAAATTGGTATAAAATTTCGAAGATGGACTAATTTCAAAATTCACTTAGTCAAAGGATAAAAACATATTTAACTCTAATTGTTTAAAAATGACATTGTTTGATGTTTCCACTTTTGATTTATTTATTAAAACTTTTTTCATTTCATCATCTTCTTAAAAATCAAATACAAACATAATTTGAATGATAAGATTTAAAAAAAATAGTTGTCTGGTAAAACAAATACTTAAGTTTATAATATTAAAACAATATTTGGTTGGACATGTAACACGTTTCAATGTCTAAGTAGTTTTCTTCATTTTTCAACGGTCTTTGTTGTTGCTGTTCCTCAGTTTTTAGTTGATTTTGCGATTTTCTTACTATGAAAAAATCTCTATTTAATTTTTTTATATTGTACTTTTGTATGTATTTAAAATACATTAATTTTAATATTTAAAAAAAAGTAAAATCAGTGTATTCTATAATAGCATCAAATAAGAGAATCTGGACTATAATAAGACGTTGTTGATTTTCCTAAATTTTCAATCACAAAACGTGTATCATAATTTCCTTAATTTATAATAAAGACGAACTATATGCTCTTATTATTACATATTTTGAAACTATTTTGGTACATGTGTTACACTCACAAACATTCCTGTGTAACCTAAAAAACTGAACTTTGGATAGAGTTTGAATTCACGTTTGTCATGTATACACGTGTAAAAGAAACGTATATTTGTTAATATACAAGAAAAAATTGTTATGTCAATTTTTGTTTCCATCACACTGAGTTAGTATGTTCCAGGCTTGTAGCAGTTTAGTGCAAGCAACACATAACATAACTTCTGTTGCCACCTTTTTATATTATTCTTTGCTTTTCCCAATCTCTCATTAATGAGGGTGTTACCATGTCACCATCAACAAATCAAAATTGTTTAAAGGGTCATTTTCTTCAATTAATGATCACTTAACCATTTCAAATACAACTAGATTACAGTTGAATTTAAAGTAAAACAAAGAAAAATTTATTATTATTATTTAAAAAATGAGTGATATGTTTTAGGTTAAATATGTCTTTTTAAGTTTAGTGAAACTGAAATTAATTCATGTGAAAAATTTAATATATTTTGATTATTAGATTTTAAAAATAATGAATATAATTATTTTTCTTTTAATTATGATATAATATATTTTTTTATATGTCAGATGTATTTCATGTTAGTATATAATTGTTTATATCGTTTGACAATTTTACATTTAAATATAAGATGAAAATCGTGTTTGATGCAAAATTTTAATACAATTGAGTTAAAAAATTAAATTCATTTATTTTTAAAATTTGAGAACCAAAATATATCAAAGTTTCGAATATGAACGAATTTCAATTTCACATCAAAATTTAAAGAGAAAAAACATATTTAACTTTATAATTTTAATTTTTTATATTCTTTTTATTCAATTGGATTTCCTTATATTCTAAATAAAGTCAATTTGATCATTCCCTTAAATTAACTTTAACATTTTTTAAAAAAATATTAAGTTTCAAAATCTAAATCATCTTTTATCTTAATATCTCTTTTATTTAATAATAACATTTCTGAAATTTTGATAAATATCACCTTCTAAATGTCATTAACACTAATTTAATGAAAAAACTAAATTTACTTAAATTAAAAAAACTCAATTAAATAAAAAAATAAAATTCAAACTAAATCATATAGCTTAATATAAAAAGCAAATTACTGATTAATCCATCTTGAAAGTGTTATGTATCCAATAAACAATAATTTTAAAGATGCACGGTTCAAGAAACGTAGCTTCTTGAACAATTGGTTCATCACGTTACTTGCAAGTATGATCCAAAATTAATCTTTTCCTTTGGCAAAGAATCCATCAATCCAAAATCGTTGTGGACAAAACCAAAAGTTGCGTTAGGATTATATTCCGTCGTGGCGTGAAGATTAACTAACTAAACTTTATCCAACAAAAATTAATGAACAAAAGGTGTTGCATCCTTCGCAACTGCTGTCAATAATTTAATTACCAACAAATCATTCTCCGACACTCCAATTTCTTCCTTCGCTTTCGACGGCAAAGCAAATCCAACACAACAAATATGGATAACACCATCGTTACAAACACTTTTTCTTAATACTCTTCTTCTACACATTTTTTTCAGCATTTGGTGAATTATATGTGGGGTCTGCCTAAAGAGAGAATTATTGAGTTCAATTTACGAGATTAATATTATTTAATTCCTAAAATTTTAGGATAATAAATTTAAGAATATTTTATATGGTGTTTAACTTTTTTATTTGTATTTAATGTGAAATTTTAACTTCCACTTAGATTCTCAATAATTTATAAATTGTATGAAATCTTATTTCATAAATTTGTGAAGTTAAGTATAAATTTATTTACTTAGAATTCTTTTTATATTTTTAATTATGATAAATCTTATAATTATGATATTTTTCATTTAAAAGATAACGAATTATATTTTACAAAATGATTTGGGTAGTAGATAAAACTATAGACTTAGTATTTCTCATTAAAGTAAAATGTAATGTCATTTAAATACGTGAATTTATATCTAATTCAACTCTATAAAATTGCTTAAGATAGATTTTTTTATCTCAGATATATATTACCACTAATGTATTCTAGAAAACTGTGTTCACAAAAATAAATTTGACTATAAAAAGTTCATAATAATCTATAATTTCCAGTTAAATGTGTTCAATTTTGACTTTGAGAATGATGTAACTTAAGCAATTGTGAACATGGATTAAATATGTTTTTGTCTCTCAATATTCGGTAAAAATTAGAATTTGTCCATCTTTAAAACTTTGATCCGGTTTAGTCTTCTAACTTTAGGAGTGTGTGGATTTAGTTCTTTTCAACAAATTTTGTTAAGTTTATTTAATATTTTAAACGTATTTCATGATAACATTTGAGTTGTTTATACAGTTTGACACATTTTTGCTTCAACATTAGTCAAGAAACTATCATGACATCTGTTTGAAACGTCAAATAAACTTAACAAAAGTTGGTTAAAAGGACTAAATTTACGTAATTTTAAAATTGAGAGACCAAATTGGATCAAAATTTTGAAGAGTGACTAATTTCAATTTTTATTAAAAATGAAGAAATAAAAACATATTTAACCCATAAATAAATAAAGAGGAAGTTTGGCTACATAGAAATTATTTAATTTAGTGGATGAATTTTACTAGTACTTTGATTTCAAATGTTAATCTTTGGGAGCAAGGAAAATCTTTCTTGTAACACTAATATGTCCTATCATTTCACTTCTACTATTACAAATATGTTAAAAGTACACGAAAGTAATTAAGAAAAATCTTGTTACTTAATAATTAACGACGACTATATTTAAATTTAATTTTTGTGTATTATCACTGTTAAAAAAATAGACTGACTTTGTCAACGGTAAAAAATAACCGTATTATTTGTTACTTTTATAGATGGTTATTACAAAATTTAATAAATTTATTATGTATAGCAGTTTGGGATTATATAATAATAGAAAAGATTGTAAAGTAACTAAGAATATATAAATTGCTTTTTTAAAATAAACTTTTTACTATTTTATAAAAGAAAAATATTTTAATTTGTCTTTATGGTGCCAAGACGATATGATTTTACCATAATATGATATGATTTCTTTGTATTGAAATTACGTTACTTTGCATTATTATTCTGTATTGAAGTCGTATTACGTTAGTATAACTTTAACTCGTATTTTTTCTTTTAAAGTTACACCAGATTAATAATTTTAGTATTAAATTACCCTAAATTGATTAAAAATCTATATTTTTTTTTTCAAGAAAAATAGAAAATAATACGTATACAAATAGCGTAGCAAGAGATAAAAAGAAAACTTTAATGAATAACAAAACAAACAACCATTATGCTAAGCACTTTGTTAATTGTCCCTAACTAACAACTATTTTGTTAATTATGGTAAATTATGATAGTTTATTGAAAGGAAAGAAACATATAAACTGTTATAAAAGGTCTGAAAATACATTAATTGTTACAATAACTGTGAGTACCTACAAATTCTGTGAGTAGTATATTAAGAGATGAAGAAAATTTATTAAGCAAAGTGTCGGAATAATAATTCCATTCCAAGAGCTAAAAATCAAGAAAGAAATTCTCGTGGAAACGTTTATCACGGGAAACTAGCAGAATGAATCTTGCATGAATCTCACGAAGAAAAGAGAAAAAAGAAAAAAAAGGTATAAGTGTTGTTTGGGTAATATTTTAAACAAACTCACGATCATGACGAGATATACAGCTACTTATATGTATGTACAAATACAACACGAACGAGTTACGTGTTGCTCAAGCGAAAACCCAGCAAAATTTCCCAACACCCTTTTACCCTCTCTCTCCATCTCAAACTGCTGAAATTTATGATTAGTTTGGTACGAGGAACGGGTAAAACGGGGTATTTGTTGGGTTTCATAGAGTATTTCCAATAGAACTGTAGTGCTAGGAAGAAGGGTCACGGGATTTGTTTGTGGGTTTATCATGTTACTTGTTGTTTTCTTGTGAGAGTTCATGAATGGGGTTTGGTCTGAGAAGGAGGAAGAAGAGAGGAGAAGCAGAGGAAGAAGAAAGGATGCGCAAGTCTTTCAAGGATTCACTCAAAGCTCTTGAAGCTGATATCCAGTTCGCCAACACACTGTAAATTTCCTTTTTCCCTTTTCTCTTTCCAATCTAAAACCCCACAAGGTTTTTCTTTTCATTCAGTCATTTTGAATGCTACCCTTTTCCCAAATATCTTCCTTTTTTGGAGAAGATGCTATCTTTCTGGATTCCAAATTGTGGGTTCTGTTCTAGCTTATGATGGCTGCAATCGTGTATGGGGTTTTCCTTTTCATTACAGTTTGGTTCTGTTCATCCTTGCATCTTACATTGTCATGGTTTTGTTTTTCTCTTTTTGTAATAATTTCCTCCTATGCTTAAGCTGCTGTAAAAGACCAGTGAACTGCGTGTGCTCTTGAAGTGGAGAAGATAAAATAGGAAAGTAAGTTGAAGGAAAGGAGAAGAGGGTGTGTAATATAACCATTAAATATGGATTAAGAAAACAAAAACACAATTTTCTATTGAACTTTCTTTCAATAAAGTTTTCGTTTTGAAGGAGACTGAGCAATTCAATTCTTTTGGTGTTTTCCCATTGGGAGGCAAGGATGCCTCAGTTTGTGGCATTGTCACCTCCTTTTGTAAAGAGGATCCAATAAAGTTAATTAAAGTACACCCTTTTTCATTTTTTTTTTTTGGTAATGGTGGTGCTTCTTTACCAAGTTCAAATTCCCTGCAAATTTTTGACTTACTTTAGCAGACAAATTTTTCAATTTTTGAACAGTGCCGTTCAAAAGCATAGCAGATTACTGTGCTACAAGGCAAGGAGACATGTTTGAATACTAACTTCCTTTTTTTCGTGCATTTTAAAGCTGTGAGATGACTCACCCTTTTCAATTTTTTAATTTTAACATTAATGTAGTGTAGACTTCTTTTCGAACACAAGGACTATATATAAGATCAATTTATAATATATAACTAAGTATACAAGTGTAAACTTTATTTTACAAGCTGATTTTACAAACTAATTTTGTAAGGTTTAAAAAATGAGAACAATGTTTCTTAACAACTTCTACAAACTAAGTATATAAGTAACTGTGAGATTTTGTAAAGTTCATTTCTTAACAACTTCTACCGTTAGAACAACAAAATGAGATAAAGAAGCTTTTATGTACCCAGTTTAAATGATACATAGCTGCCCATTCTCTTCATTGTTTCATCCAATGTTAAATTTGTCTTGAAAAACGTTCATTATCTAAGCTTTTTAACTCATTCTTTGTGCTAAATATGGTCTTAATCAGAGCTTCTGAGTATCGAAGTGGAGGTGCCAGCTTCCAAATGAGATTGTCCTACAGCCCAGCTGCACAATTCTTCCTTTTCCTTGTTCAATGGACTGACTGTCACCTTGCTGGAGCCTTAGGATTGCTCAGAATTCTAATATACAAGGTCTTTTCCTGCTTTTTCCTTTAGCTTATTAGTATTGCCCTTTTCCTTTAAACATACCATTTTGAAGCATACTTTCCATACAAATATAATTTGTAAAATGTAGCCATAACCAATGTTACTATATTGTTCTCATGCTAGTGAGTAATAAAGAAATTTTACATTATCATCCAATCATAAATCATGCTATAAGGTGAACTCGTTTACTTTCACAATGACTTCCTTAAAGTCATAGTAATATTGACTTCTGAATGTTTGATAATGTAGAAGTTTTTACACTGACAGAGCTTATTCATTAAACTCAAATTAAACTCTCATATTGTGTTCATCACAGGCTTATGAAGATGGAAAGACAACCATATCCATTTACGAAAGAAAAGCCAGTCTAAAGGAATTCTATGGTAAGTGAATACTGGAATCATGCCATGTGTGCATTCATATGATAAGATTTGTTATCTTTACCTTAACTTTTCTGGAAAAGTGCTTCACAATCCAAATGTGATTACTTCTACACCCTGACTATAATAACAGGTGTGGTGTTTCCCTCTTTATTGCAACTTCACAGAGGAATCACTGATGTTGAAGACCGAAAACAAAAACATTTATGTGCTACTAAGTATAAGCTTAAAGATTTGACAAGCAAAGGAAAACTTTCTGAAGCTGACATCGAGAGAGAAGAAGAGTGTGGTATTTGCTTGGAGATGAATAGCATGGTTGTATTGCCCAACTGCTATCATTCAATGTGTATGGAATGCTACCAGGACTGGTAAGTGAATTGATACAACAATTTAGAGCAGAATACTTTTCATAATTACGTTTGTGTTTGTTTTGGATAGATTACACCTTCTCAGACATGTTGAACATGAATCTAACGTGAGACAAGGATTTCTGATAACCATCTTAAAAGTCATGGTTTCTTAGTGTTGGAAATCCAAGTGAGTTTAAGTCCTACACCGAGTAAAAATAAGAAAGTTAAGCATCATATAAGGATAAAGACTCATAAATTTATTACCGTAAGGTTTGGTGACCGCTCACATGAGTCCTATATTGAAAGTGATTTGTAGTCAAATAATTGTTTCACCTCTCTAGAAACATTTTTACTTTAAGTAAAACAGAGATATGAGGTCACTACATTTTTCTTGTGTGAAATGTGCAAAATTTCTGCCAAAAGCCAAACTGTGTATTTATCATACCTGTTATTATTTGAGGGCATGCTTTTTTACTTCTAAGGATTCTTGTTTTTCTATTGGTTTAGGCATGAAAGATCTCAATCTTGTCCTTTTTGTCGAGACAGTCTCAAAAGAGTAAACCCTGATGATCTTTGGATCTACATTAGCAGCAATGAGATCAATGACTTGGCTTCAATCAACAAGGAGAATTTGAAAAGATTGGTCATGTACATAGAAAGTTTGCCTCTAATTGCCAGATCCTACATTCACCATCTCATATCATCACCGCTAGTGATTGCCAATTAGTAGAAAGCTCATTCAAGCCTATTAGTTTTTAATACTTATGATTCTCAGTTTGTGCAGGAATTTCTCCATTTGTAAATACTTGTTACCCTTGTGATCACAGTCCATATTATATACTCATTTCAATGGAATTAAGTTAAGGGTTCACCAGTACAAATATTCCACATGTCCATGACCATAACACTTATTTTGCTTTGCATTTTTGGTTTTGTTTTATGGATGGTGCTAGCAATATAAGTAATTAATTAAAGCAGAACTACATGCTCATTTTCTCTATGTAGGTATTGTTTAGACCTGTGATGCCTTTTTTGTTGTGGTGGATGAGACTATTCAGGTTGATCAATTTTATAAAGGTATCATTTTTATAGTTACACATTAAAAATGAAAATAAAAGAAGAAACGCCATTCTCGAAATATACTTATGAGATTTATTTGATCTCAGAAAAATTTAATGCTTTTTTAGTAATTACGAAATTATAACTTTATTTTTCATTTTGGATAGTTTTTAAAGATTAGTACACAAATTTAGGAGTTTGGTAGCAAGTTTTATGTGAATTTCAAGTTTGGGAATGTTTCTTTCATAGGCTTGATTTATGTTTTAAAAAATAAGACTTTTTTTTTCCATTAATACTTTCTCATAGAATCATTCTTTTAGGAAAACAAAGTAGGAATTTGACTTTTACGATTTAAAAAGTGTCTCATCATAATTAAAATAATATATTAGTCCTCTAAAATGTGATAAATCATTAAAATTTATCACAAAAAATCTTCCGTTACTTTTAATTCTTGAAAATATTATATAATTTTTTTAAAAATATTTATGGGAAAACAAGTATATTTTAATGGAATTCATGATTCTTCCAAAATATGTGATCTGTTCATATACTTTAATCCTCATTAATTTTTCAAAATTGTTATAACTTATATATGTAACTGTTCTTTAAGAAATATCCCTTTCATTGAATTTTAAGTATAATTGTTTTACTAGTATAATAGAATTGAGTTTGTAAAATAAATTAACAAAAGTAACAAACAAATATTCTAACAGAGAAATAAAAAACATAAAAGATCACTTAATTGAAATCCTATACTCGAACACTAAAAAATTTGGACTAATGAAGTCACTGAGATATCATATTAACATCCATAAATAAACAAAAATATTAAAAAAATATCAATTTAGTTATAATATATTTTAGGATTTTTATCGAAAACCATGCAAATTAAAAAAAAAATCGAGTGAAATTCTAGAAGTATTGGATATTTCGTAGCAATACATGTTATAAAAGAACTCACTTTGTTTATTTATTTAGATTCAGTATTTTAATACGAAATATAATTATAATTGTTAATTAAAATAAACATTAATACTGTGATTTTAATTTATAATTATACTATATTGTATTATTCTGTAAATAAATACATATTTTCTTTTTTTAAAATTGTTATTTTACGGTGTTTAGTTCTCATAAGGGCCCTTTTATTTATTTGTTTTAATAAAGTATTTCTGAGACCATACGAGGATGTAATTCATATTTTAGAGATTTTATATAAACGAGTTACCTTTCATTTATTTACGTTATTAAAATATATTTTATTTTAAAAGTATATTATAAGAGACACAAAGTAAATTTTTTTTTAAAATACAATGAAATAAAATATAATTTTCATAAGTAAAATTGAGACAAATCAACTTCTTGCTACTTTCCAAAAAAAATCATAAAACAAAAATATTATTTACACAAAATTAAAAAAAAATCTTTTTACAAATTTTCAAAATTAATTTTTAGATGCTACATAAATGAACTATAATTAAGGAAATTAGTCACAATTTGGAATTGGGTATTGCAGCATGCGTGTAATGTATATTACCCACCTATAGGCCCAAACACTTCATTTCAACAAAAACCTTTAAATCTGAAGTCTCGTTCTCTCTGTTTAGCTCACAACACCATTTTCAGTTAATAAAACGAAGTTACCCTTACACCCATCGTTCCTCTCTTCGTTGCCTGGTAATTAAATCTCCCTCTTCTCTTTTAAGGGTACCCATATATTGATGTAAGATCTTTCAGCAATGTCACCGGATTTTTTTTTATGTGCTTTTGCACTTGTCCTTTTGTCTATGTGCTTGTAAGGTGTTTGATTAAATGCCTCAGTTACCGTTGTGTTTTCCGAAGTTTACAAGTGATAAATATTGCTACTTTCACTGGCTCTTCAAAGTGAACCTTGCAATTCGGCATTTTCAGAATGCCCAGTTGATGAACTTGTTCCATTTCTTCCAACCCTGTTGGGGGTCCCTATTGGATCACATTTCGCAGGGTTAACAATCATAGGAACCCGCTATATGCAGAAGCAAGGGAATGCGCACCTCTAAGCTTTAATGCTCTGGAAACTTGCCAATTTGATAGATTGGTTTGGCATTGAACATGTTGAAGATATCAATTCTTCTGATATAGTTCAACTTAGGTTTTCTCATTATGAATGAATTAGTGGCTTGCTTTCTTGAGTTTTATGTGCGAATTTTCTTGTTAATGTTTGTTTATTTATTTATTTTTTATATTTGAAACAGTACAATATTTTCTTGTAGTTTGTAATTTTGTAGTGTGTTTCACTTTCAATTGCTCTTTTATTGATGTGCTGTGGAAAACTGACTGCTGACTGTGGATTTTTGACATAGATGTGCACCTAAACACATGGGGTCAACCAGTTTTCTATGGAACTGTACTAAGAAGTTTGTCACAGCTGCTGTCATCACTGTGACTGTGACTGATCGTTTTGGGACAGTTGTTCCTGTTCGAGGTGGCTCTATGTCTCCCACATTAAATCCTAAATCGGGTTCTCTGATGGGTATTTTTCTTGCTGAAGGAGTTCATAAGAAAATATTACTTTTACAATTTCAGATTTTGTTGCTTGACCATTAATTACACTGCAGATGACTATGTTTTTGTTGAGAAATTTTGCCTTTTGAGGTACGGATTTTCAAATGGCGATGTGGTGGTCTTCCGGTACTGTTTTTTGTCCATCCTTTTCTAAGTATTGTATGCTTAAAATTATATGTGCATTTATATGCCGTATCTTCCTTTCTTTTATAAGATGTCTGGGAGATAATTTACCAAGTGACTTTAGAGTCTTGTGAATTATCATGTCTTTGGATTAATATTGCATCACAGTCGGAATTGTTGTCAGTTGTTGGTTTACTTTGTACCTGGCTTATTAATATTAATAGATTATTGTGATGTAACTTATATTCATTGGTTGGCTCTTGCTAAAAGTGATGCTAATTTTAAGATCTTGATCTATACTATTATGACAATTTATGTTTCATTAGAATCTATATTTGACACCTATTTGTTTTTTTTTTTCTAAGTTTTAATTGGCATTCTAAAACTTTTGTAGGTCCCCAACGAATCACAAGGAGACACACATCAAAAGAATAGCTGCATTACCTGGTGAATGGTATGGCACTAAACATAACAACGATGTGATTCAGATCCCATTAGGACATTGTTGGGTTGAGGGAGACAACTCAGCCTCTAGCATTGATTCAAAGTCATTTGGACCGGTAAGTTGCTATTATCACTGAGTTTCTGGCATGATACTGTTATGATGTCCAAAATGAAGCAAGGAAAATAAGTCTCGTGTAAAGGGTCAATGCTTGAAATGAGAGAATACAAAATTGAGGAGGACTTCTGAATCGTACTTAGTTTAATATTGCATTGTGAGAAAAACCTTAAGATTTTTATTAACAGATGAGCAGAAGAAAGTACGGTTCATAATAATTACGGGGTAAAGCCTGACTAACTGGGCTTCTTTTGCTAGAAAAAGATGAAGATTTATTATGTATCAATTGCAATTGTGTTCACTTATTTTAAAGCATGGTAGAGCCGAGGAGTCTTTCTGATTAATTCAGGGTCATTAAATTAGATTAAATTACATTACATTGCTTAATGTTTTCAATAGTTTCACCATCAGATCAAGTTAATAGTTTACATTCCACTGTCTCAGCTTGCCTAGTAACTGTGTCTTTTGGTGCGCCTAGGCTTGACACTAAGCTAGTATATCGGTCAAATTACCAAACTCTTTGTAGTTAGGAAGTTATTATGTTTGCGTTGACAGAAAATATTTTCTAGTTGGCTGTTGTGGACTTTGTTTATCCTGTAACGTGGACTATGGTTAATGATTTTTCTTATAATTTTGGTGTGACCTGATGAATTTGCAGATTCCTTTGGCTCTAATTCGAGGAAGGGTTACCCATGTTGTGTGGCCTCCTCAAAGAATAGGAGGTGTCGAGAGTACTCCACCACAAAGATTATCTTCTGTAATAGAATAAGGCTATTTTCGTTTTTGTATATTTGGATCCCACCTCTATTGTTTAGTGCCTCAAATAATAGGTGTGAAAGAACTACTCAGAAGAATCTGACGTTCCCTTGGATGGGGGAAAACAGTTGTTATTTACTAAAGTGTTGTGATAACTAAAGAGAAAACGTGAATTGAAGAGGAAAGGATAAATCTTGTTATTTAAAATGAGCAGTAGCCGATGGCTTTTATAGCCTTTTATGCGTAATGAAGCAAAACAGAAAAGCCACGTATCATGGCAAGTATACACGGAAAATAAAAACAATAAAAACCCTCAAGAATCGGGTTTATTAAGTATCATGGCAAGTATACACGGAAAATAAAAACAATAAAAACTGACCCTCAAGAATCGGGTTTATTAAGAACGTAAATAACAAATAATAACTAATTGAATTAATTAATTTGTATGTATCTCATAAATTTATATATTTTAATCAAGTTTTACTAAAAGAATTGAATATTTAAAATATTTTTTACTTTTATCTAAGCATCCTATTATTTGATTTTTGTGATCAACACCATTACTTATGAATTTTCATCCCTAACTCGATTTCTTTATTCATGGATCCACTTGTTCCATCCCCTTGGTGCACGTGTTCATTGATGAGTTAGAGAAAATAGAATAAAAATCATATTTTGACGTAAAATTCAAATAATAAAAAACTTACATTAAAAAAAAAAATTACATTGGTGAATTGAGATGTTCAAAGGGCAACGCTTTGATGAAGTCATAAAATGATCTTGCAAGAAGGGTAGAAAGTCTGAGTCAGCACTGCACTTTCTAATACAGATTCCACTTGCAATGCACACCACACACATTTTCTTTTATCTTCCACAAATATGGACGCTCTTCAACCAATCCTATCATAATTCTTCTACCATGTACACTGTTGGGGTGAAAGAAAGAGTGCATGATGTTTTACATATACCATCAAAGACTATAAACACGTATATAGTTGATTTATCTAATTTGACGTCATCTAAAATTGATTCATAGTTAATTTATTAAAAGGAATCAAACCAGACCCACTTTTCTCAATTAAGAGAAATTTAATGTTTATATTTTGAATACAAAAGCAACTAAACATAAAAGTAAACTATACCAAATGAATCAATTCAACGTAACTTCATTTGTCACTCAATCTAAAGAAAAACTAAAAAAGTAATAAAATTTACGAGCAACGTGGATTCTACCCATACCTCGTCGTGTTCAACCAAAATCCATAGTAAAAGATATCAAGCAGAGAGTCCAGTCCACATTGGTGAATAGAGATATGCAAAGGGCAACGTTCTGATGAAGGCATGGAATGAACTTGCAGGAAGGGGCACAAATTCTATCAGTCAGCACTGCACTTTCTAATACAGATTCTTCATGCAATGCACACCACACACATTTTCTTTATCTTTTGGAGAAACCGCGTCTTTGGACTTCCATTTTTTCACTGAAAAAGGTCGAGAAGAATTTTGAAAGGATATTTTCATTGGCCACTGTTATATATGCATTCCAACCAACAAATCTCATTGCCAATTTCATTCTTACAAATATATATATATAGTTGATGAGTTATCGGAGGCATTTGAATCTGAATCAATCAAGTATGGCCAACTGTGTTTGCAGTTTACTGCTTATGGCCTTCTATATGATGGCTGAGCTATCATCTGCGATTGATTCCATCAATCAGGAACGAGAGGCTTTGCTCCACAGTGGTTGGTGGAATGATTACCCAAATATCTCAGACCATTGTGATTGGGAGGGTATCAATTGCAATGAAGTTGGAAGTGTTACTGATATTGTGAGAGGTCCGTTGAGGATTCCTTCATCAAAAGGTTGGATTCATAAGTTGAACGTCACTGCCTTCCCCAATTTAGTGAAACTGGATCTATATGGAATGGGTCTCAGAGGAAGCATCCCCAAAGATATAGGCTCACTTACAAGCCTTACCACTCTTGTCCTGGCCAACAATAGTCTCCAAGGTAAGTAATTGCAATTCTCTTCATTGCATTGTCCCATATAAATTATGTCAATGGAAGAGTCTAATTATCTCTTTCTTGCTTTGATGATCCAATTGTAGGTTCAATACCAGCGCAACTTGGTAACCTGACACAGTTGGAGATGTTATCCCTTTCTGAGAATTCTTTATCAGGTTTAATTCCATCTACATTGGGTCAACTCATCAATTTGCAATTTCTCAATCTTGAATCAAACAAACTTCAAGATAGGATTCCAACAGAAATGGGGAATTTGACAAAATTACAAACATTACATCTCTCAAGTAATTCCCTCAACGGTTCGATCCCTCATACTTTAGGTCAATTGGAGAATTTGGTACATCTCTACCTTAATTATAACGAAATAGAAGGCCAAATACCAGAAGAATTAGGAAATTTGTCCAAATTAGAAATTTTGCATCTTTCTTATAATAGGATTTCAGGTTTATTACCTCCAAAACTTTTGCAGATGGACAAAGTGTTCTGTTTACATCTCTCGTCAAATCAGTTATACGGTTCAATACCATTAGAAACTATGAAATGTCCCCATACCGTTGATTTAAGCTACAACTTGCTCAATGGAAGTATAACCTCTCAAATTGGTTGTGTTAGTGACCTCAATCTTAGTCACAATTTCCTTGTTGGTGAGATTTCATCACTTTTGAGAATGAGTTTTGTTCTTAGTCGATTGGATCTCAGCTATAATAATCTTTCGGGTAAAATACACAAGGAACTTGCTACTCTATCATACATAAACCTTTCATACAATTCCTTTGACTTCTCACAAGACCTTGACTCAAAATCAAACCTACCAGATTACTGTTTTTTTCAGGAAGACTCATTAATTGATGATAACGACATGCCCAATTTCACATACTGCCACTTGTTCAACCAGACAAATCCTCAAGATAGAAAAAGTAATCCCATGATCATGTTAATTGTTCTTCCTATCATTTTCTTCAATCTCTTAGTACTCCTTCCAACAATATATTGCTCAAGATGTATTCCTAAGAAAAAATGTGAAGGAATATCAACAAAGAACGGAGACTTGTTCTCTATATGGAACTATGATGGTAAAATTGCATTTGAGGATATCATTGAAGCAACCGAAGACTTTGACCTCAAGTATTGCATTGGAACAGGCGCATATGGTTGTGTTTATAGAGCACAACTACCCAACGGTAATATTGTTGCATTAAAAAAACTCCACCGTGTAGAATCTCAAAATCCATCATTTGACAAAAGTTTTCGTAATGAGGTGAAGATGTTAACAGAGATTCGTCATAAAAATATTGTAAAGCTTCATGGCTTTTGCCTCCACAATCGGTGCAAGTTTTTGGTGTATCAATACATGGAAAGGGGTAGTTTATTTTATAATTTGAGTAATGAAGTGGAAGCTAAGGAGTTGAATTGGAGTAAAAGGGTAAATGTGATTAAAGGGATGGCAGAGGCATTATCCTACATGCATCATGATTGTAGCCCACCAATTGTTCATCGAGATATAACAAGTAGTAATGTTCTGTTAAACTCACAATTAGAGACTTATATCTCAGACTTTGGCACAGCTAGACTCCTTGATCCTGATTCTTCAAATCAAACCTTAGTAGTTGGCACCCGTGGCTACATTGCTCCAGGTGAATGATATTTTCTATTACAAAACCATAATATTTTTATCAATAATATATAGAATTGATGTAATAATTTATTTTTATAATTTGAGTTTACTTTCTTCTTTTTTTTTTCTAACAGAGCTTGCTTACACATTGAGCGTGACACAAAAGTGTGATGTTTATAGTTTTGGAGTGGTAACTTTGGAAACATTAATGGGAAAACATCCTGGAGAGCTAATATCCTCTTTGTCACATCCAAGAACTAAAAATATGTTGGTGAAAGATCTGTTGGATTCACGTCTTCCTCTCCCTCTCGAGAAAGAAGCTCAAGATATAAATCTTGTGATAACAATGGCATTATTATGTTTGTGCTCCAGACCAAACATGAGGCCATCAATGCAACAAGTGGCTGAAAAACTCTCAAGTTTCAAACTATCATTATCTTTATCTTTTCATGAAGTTTTGATCCATCAATTGATGAGTCAAGACATATGTCATCTTTCATTGAACTGTCAAGGATGAACTGTATTATGGCAAAGTTGAGAAATAACATTTTGCATAAGAACAGTCAAATTTCCTTGATCGAATAAAACAAATACATGTTATTGTTGTTTCTTTTCTAGTTACATTAATTACTTCACCATTTTGGTTTACCTTTATTTCTCTATATAACCCGACTTTTTTCATGATTTGGTGCGCAAATATCAATCTCCCCACGGATAAATCAATTGAATTGAAATTATTCACTATAAACTCAATGTGTACATATATTTTGATTAAAAATCGAAGTAGAGCAATTTATTATGAGAAAGATAATGATTTATTTTCCCATTTGTTTAATTAGTAAATTGAAAATAATACTTTTTTTTAAAATTGCTATTTATTAATTGATTAACATTAATTAATTTTCACAAGCATTCCACAATTTTTCATTGTTTTCCCTTTCGGTTAAATTTCTTTTTTGTCCCTTAACTTTCGGTAAAAATTGAAATTAGTCCATCTTTGAAACTTTAGACTAATTTAGTTCCTGATCTTTATAAATGTATGGATTTAGTTCTTTTAACCAAATTTTAAAAAGTTTATTTCACGTTTCTTAACTTACATTAAAGCGAAAATGTTTCAAACATCAAATGCTATTAAGAAACACGTTTCAAACATCAAATAAATTTAACAAAACTTGGTTAAAATGACTAAATTCACACATTTCTAAAGTTGGGAGACTAAATTGAGTCAAACTTTCAAAAAATGACTAATTACAACTTTCACAGGACTACAAACATATTTAACATTTATATATATATATATATATATATATATATATATATATATATATATATATATATATATATATATATATATATAATTTCACGCATCTAAAAGGGACTTTATAATTTTTTTAAAATTATTGTATAGCGTCGGTTGAGCCCATGGTAAGCCCACACTACTTCTAACATCCCAATTTTTAGCAATTTTTTTTAAAAAAAAAACTACTAAAATTAAAATATTTTATTAGGAATATTTCTGAAAGTAGATAGTCCAATGTATATGGTAGATTAGTACAATCATATTAGATAGGATTACAATAATATCTCACACATAGTATCCTACTATAACCAAACTATACCTAACAGGATCCAATCTCGCTCAACTCCCCAAATTGATAGCGCCTCAACCACAAGAGGTACCACTATACCTGCATCTTCATCTGCTCACATAATAAGGTGGTCATTGCAAAAGAAAATAGACAACACAAAGGAAAGAACACAGAAGAAGGATAAGCTAACTTAATAAGAGAATACAAATGCATTATAAAATAGCCTATATGCATACAAAATTCCATATTGAACAAATATAACACAACCACGCAACATATCATATTATGAATCAAACTCTTCTAGACTCAATATTATCCGGATAAGTGCTCTTGAGTCAGACTAGTGAAGTCATGCACCTATGGTGAAATAATGAAATAACTTGCTCTCCCTAAGCTACCACACACAGGGTTAATCCCTTTTACAGTCATAATAAAAATGGAACCACCCTTATGACAGGACCTCCTGGTTTTCTCACCACCTAACCATTTTTCTCTACGTGAGTATGAATAACTAGTAGAGTTTAGGATAACTGCACCAAAATGGAACAATACTAATTGTCAAGGCACACCTCAATGAAACACATCATCAATGGGATTTCCTCCCAAGGAAACACCTCACAAGAGTTCACGACATACCTTTGTTTCATAATATAAACCAATCATATAAATCTTTATCACATTTTTATATTCACATATCAACCAATTACAATCTAAAACATATACATACACAAAGTACATCAAAACGGCGAAAATTATTTCTCTAACCACAAACTTCAAAACAAATATCCCACCAGTCAAAATAAAGAATCGCATGTTTAGGATTAGCTATCAAAATTTCAACTTGATTTGACGGTTAACGAAGTTGGAAGCTTCATTTTACCAAGAAAACGCAGTGCTGAAAAATTGGGTAGCACCCAACGCTAGAAAGTGGCTTTCAACGCTAATCGATTTGTAAAAACGAGCGCTCAGCGCTGCCACATGAGGTTTAGAGTTGTATCAGATATCAACATCAATTTTGCACTTTTTGGCAATTTATAGGCCTATTTCATAGCTCAAATTGGCACTTCTCTTTTAGATGTTATTTTAAAATAGTCTTTAAACCATGGAGTTGATACCAATTTGATCAATGACTAAGATCCTAAAATTCCCAATTACTACTAATTCAAGCAACAATCATAGAAATCAAGAATCATACCTCAATGTAAACATAACAACATTCAACCAAAATCATATCAATTCAGACCACCAACAATCCAAAGAGAATTTCACAAATAACAGATTACTCAGTTCAACACAAGCTTAAAGTTAACTTCCCTTACATGTTATCCAGCTTAAACCGCTCTAAAAACATCAAACACCACTAACTCCACAAGATGCTCTATCTACACATAGAAATATCATAAAAATGATCAGAACATACTGTTATGATCACTGATCAATAGAAACTCATACAGATGATGAAAAGAACGCATGCAAGTAGAAGATGACTCACATGCAACAGAAACAAAAAATAGACAAAAAAAGAGAGTTGAAACTCAACTTATGCAATCGCAGAAATTGATCACTCCAAATTGAAGAGTTCGCTATGAGGATCATTCCTACGGTCTCGATTCTTCAATCAGACGAACAGAGAGGAAGAACTCCTAAACAGAAGTCGGAGAACTCTAAAAAAGTAGTTTCTAGATAAATTGTGTGTTTTATAATAATAAAACTCGTTTAAACCATTATATTTATACTAAAACATTTTAATATTAAAATAATCGAGTCTCACTATTTTTTGGTGCAATCCAATTGCAGGTTCATTACCACCGCAACTTGCTAACTTGACATAATTGAAGATGTTATCTCTCTATGATAATTCTCTAGTGGGTTCAAGCCCATCTGCATTGAATCGCTCTATCTTGATTAAAACAAACTGGAAGGTCAGAATTGGGAAATTTGACAAAATTAAACACATTATATCTCTCAAGTAATTTACTCACATGTTCAATTCCTCTTACTTTAAGTCATTTAGAGAACTTAACGTGTATCTTCCTTCAATATAACAAAATTATTGATCTTATAAGTAGAATTTGGAAATTTAAAAAGTTTACAAAGATTATATCTCAAATAATTCTCTTAACCATTCAATTCCTTCTACTTTAAGTCATTTGTTACAATTTGGTACATCTCTACCTCGACTATAACCAAATACAAGGCCATATACTCGAAGGATTAGGGAATTTTTCCAAATTAAAATCTTTTCGACTTTCTCATAAGATTTCAGATTTAATACCTCCTAAACCCCAAACAAAATATTCTTTTTGCAGCTCTCATCAAATCAGTTTTGTGATTCAATCCCCTTAGAAACTATGAAATGTTCCTATGTTGCAGAATTTGATTTAAGCAACAATTTATTTAATGAAAATATAACTTCACAAATTGGTTGTGTTAATGACCTTATCTCACTAACAATTTTCTTGTTAGTGAGATTCCATTTCTTTTGAAAATGAACTTTGTACTTCATCGTTTGGATCTTAGTCATAATAATCTCTAGTAGGGATGTCAGAACTGAATTGAACTTAAAATTAGTTTAGACAAACTAGTTGGAAATTAAGTTGGTAATGGGCCTACAAGAAACCATTCTTTTATTTAATATCAAAAGTTTAACAATTTCTTCCTATACCTCCATACATTTAAACTCGCACTCCATAGAATTTTGAAATGACCCATTTACCATTATCTTCTTCCTCTTCCACCAACATATGCACATCCTTCTCTCCTTCTTCTTCCTCTATTGTCACTCTTTTATTCTTCCTTCACCTTTACCACATTTTTCTTCCTCCACCTTTACCGGCACCCCCACTCACCACCTTCTTCTTTCTTCACTGTCATCTTCCTCCATCCTTCACCTTCTTTCCAAAAAAGACATTTTAAATTGTGCGATGGAGAATGCATTTTTTGTTTTGAATTCTAGAGTACACAAAATTTATATTTTAAAATTGTAAATTTAAAATAATTACATTTAAATTAACGTTATCTAAAGGACAAAAATATAATATAATTATTTTAATTTAAAATAATGGTTACTTAAAACGTAGAATTAAAAAGAAAATATGTATAAAAAAAAGAATCCTTATATGAAATGAGAATCAATCTTTTAATCTCTTATATGTTATAATATAGGATAATAATATTTTGATTCATTTTTTTTTACTCACTTTTAACTCATCACTCTAATTACCCTTCAATTATCTATTTTGATTTTTTTTTAGTAGTGTAGTGTGATGTGATGATATAAGGGTGATTGGTGTGGTGAGTTAAAAGTGGGTTAAAATATCATTATCCTATAATATAAAAGAATTAATTCTTTTCTTGACTAATTTTTTTTTTCAAATTTCATTGTAATTTTTTCGAATTGATTATGTGCTTGTCATGTGAGAGGGGAATCGATTATGCTTCAATTATGATAAAGAAGAATGGATTATCATATTGTATTTTGGAATCATTAAGCGTGAGAGAATCAATTCTCTGTTCTCTAGAATAGATTATGAGCCTTCATGTTCATTCATCTTCTCAAGCCAAAAACAATCTCACTCCTCCATCACATAGAGAGCCATATATTTCATTTGGGCTAGGTGTCTTTTCTTCCTTATCTTCTCAATTTTGCTAGAGATATATGTTTAGGATTACCCGCAAGTGCGATTGGCATTTGCTCTTTCAGCCTTTGCAAATAAAAAATCAGTAAAAACAAATACACCTTAAACACACAAAAAAGAAATGATGAGATTAGTCTTCAAGTAATTGATTTTGATATGTTATTATTGTAAAATTATCTGCACTTTACTAATTAAAAATTAGTTTTCCATATTTAAAGCTATGTTTATAAAAGTTAATTATAATAACACTAAGTCATAATAAAAACATAATATATTTTAATTAAATTCAATATTGGTATTTTTGTAAGGAATGAAAAAGATGAATAATAACAAAATTGTTTTTTTTTATAATATTATATTTTTATAATAATAAAACAAGGACGTTGCTAAAGAAAGAAAAATAAGATAAAAGTAAAAACCATTTCTGTTAGTGACTAAAAATGCAACAATATATATTGCATAATATAGATATGAATATTTCTTCTTCTACTCTGTTAAACTGTTGAAGTACTTGTTATTCATTCAAAAATGAAAGTTTTGAAACATAAAATATTTAATTATTGAGGTGACATGCACACAAAGTTTGTAACAAGTGTCATCATTCTCAAGGCCTAAGCATAACCCTTTCATACCACATTGTAATCGACAACCTCCAGAATTAGTATATTCATTCATTGTATTGCAGTACCACTCTTCTACCCTTCACAATACCCCTTCTACTCTTTCTCTTTCTTGGTAACCTTCCCATCAAAACCCATCTTCTCACTCACAATCACGTTTTTCTTATTCTAACTTTTTAATGCTTTTTTGGCTTTTGGGGGTTACATTGCATTTAAATTTCGAATTTTTACTGATTTTCTGGCTTGGCTCTATCTGGGTTCTCTTTGTTTCTTATTTTTTGTTTTTGGGTTGGCCAGTTTTAATTTTTTTTTTTTGCTGGGTGGTTTTTTAAAGAGTGTTTGGGTTAACTGTTTTGTGGATGGTCCAGGTTGATAGATTGGTGTAAAGAGAGTCATGGGAAGACCATTCTTGATCAATCTGGAAGGAAACTTCTATAGCTGCAAACACTGTCAAACACATCTTGCTCTTGATGACGACATTATCTCCAAGGTTTTTAAATCTTTTCTCTCTATATTTCCTTCCCTTGATTTTCAATTTGATTTCTTGGTGTCTGAATGTACAATTTTTAAGTGACAATTGTGGCTTTTTACTTGATAACTAGTTGATATATATTTATATAAGGTTTTTGTAGTTTGTTCCTTACTGGTTGATCGTAATGAGAGGAATGTAGTGATTCACCCGAGAGAGAGAATGACGATGGAAGAACATAGTGTGGTAAACTCAGGTGGGGGATAAAAAATACCAGATGAGATATCCACGCCAATTAATATATTTTATCTTGTTGGGTTTATAAAACAGTGGCATTTCAGAACAGTGTTTGTGTCAAACAATGCTAACACTTAGAATGGCGCTCCTAAACAACAGTCTATTAGGAATACACACACATCACAATTTAAGAATTTCCTTTCCAACGTTTTCAATTACTAAACATTTATATATGGTTCCAATTTCGAGATACTTGTTGATGTTCTACTTTTAACCATCTGCAGTACTAGTTCATTAGTGTTTCTTACAAATTTGAGGATGAAGTGTGTGAAAGACATCTTCAAATAGGATATGTATCTTTAAAGGCTTCTAAAATTGACCATTTGATGGAATTTCCTAATTTAACTCTGCATTTATATTTGAATGATCCTGCTGCTAGTGTCAGGGAACATGGTAAAATCTTTTTGTCATTTGACATCCCTATCTGAACTTGTTTAAACTGTGGATTTTGTATCTGTCTTTGTATTCAAATCTTATAAATCAATAATTTATTTGCCAACTATGTTTCGATTTGAATCTATTTAAGAATTGGTATGTGATACCTTCCCATGAAACTTCTAGATCATTAAGATTTTCTCTCCCTGATTCTGCTATACTTTTTGAAAAGTCATTTTTATAAGTGAGCGAAGTATTGGGAACGATTAGAAGTATTTTATAACACTTTAGGTTTTGTTGATTTACTGCAAGATGATTTTATTGAAAAAGATCAAAGTCATGATATGTTTTTCACTCGGGATTGGGTTTGTCTACCTGGTGTTCTGCTTGTTGTTTTGGGAGGTATTGCCAATATGTGTTTGAATTGAATCCTTGATTGTACAGTGCATTTTGCAGACTAAATGTATGATCAAAATTTGGAACTTGTATACATTCTAACCCCCCTTTTCTTCTCTTAGTCTTTCCATTGCAGGCATGGAAAAGCTTATCTTTTTGATAAAGTGTAAGTGTTATTTAACTTCATCGCTACCACATTAACATAGGCATTACTTGGTGTGGATGTAGAACCTTTATTCTTGTAGGATTGTTGTGAATTATGTATATAGCCAATATACTAATGCATGATGGCTCTGGTATCATACCCCTTCTTTTACTGATAATTTCTTTTTTTCTTATCAAAACTTTAAAGTTACTTTGGTGTGGAATTTGCAATATTTTTTATAAAAAAGTTTCTTTCCAAATCTTGAATGTAGCAGTTCTCCAATTGCACCAGATGAAAATTGAAAAATTAAGATAACTGTTAGAAGCTAGGAGGCTTGGACACGCCTCATAAACGGTGTGTCCCGTGTCCGATATGTAATGGACACCGAAACACGTCGTACAATACATGTATCGGTGAAGTATCTAATTTGAGAGATATTTTTTGTTTTTGACATGATTTTGACATGACTTCATAATGTTAGTAATTACAAATACAATAATTTTCTAAAAAACACAAATTTGTAAATTTATTACATAAGTTTCCATTATGATTATAGAAATAAGGAACAAATCTTATATGATCACTACTTTTCATTTTTTGGACATTAGATAAATAGATTAGATTCATTTTTTGTTAGTTGACAATGTGTTTTGTTTATTATATTTGACTAATCTAGTTTATAGATGATTATGAGTATGTAAATACATAATGATCTAATATATATATAGATCCATGTCCTCGTGTTCTACATTTTGGAGATTACACATGTTGATCTGTCCGTGTCGTGTCCAATATCTGTTAGTATTCGTGCTACATAGGTTATAAGTTATTTGTTGTATAGGAATGCTTCAAATAACATCTTGTTAATCTATGTTATGACAGTGTGAATGTGACAATTGGAGAGAAAGAAGAACGGATGATGATAACCGGATTGCACACTGTTGTTGACTTATTCTGTGTTGTATGTGGGTCCATTGTTGGATGGAAATATGTAAGAACTAGCCTCTAAAGCTCATGTTTTGCTATTTACCTTTTACTTATCAAAAACTTCTGTTCTCAATATGTTTTACTTTGTTTCATTCTAGGAAGCTGCTTACGAGAAGAGTCAGAAGTACAAAGAAGGAAAGTTCATCCTTGAAAGGTAACCAGTTAGTTAATCTATATTCAGGCACACTCTACATGTTATTGAAGAACAACATGAAAAACTCATAAGAAACTGCATTTAAAACTCTGTTTTTTGAAAAATGATAACTTCTTTTAGTTCACATTTTGATGGAAAGGGCTTTATTATTGAGTAGGTATAAGGTTTTGGGATCGGATGGAAGCATCTACATGGAAGCTCAAGAAGTTCATCATGCATCAAGTGATGCAGATGATATTTGAAAATTTGCTCATTCCATGTTTAAATTGTACATTCTTCCTCAGCTTAGAACCACTATATTTGCAATGCACATCTCAGTGCTTGTGAAAGTTGAGTTCTATTTGATAGTTAGGTTAACGAATCAATGGCTTCAAGCATATTTTTTCTTGGAGGACACGTTTCATAAAAGAGTAATTTGGTTTTTTTAGAAGTTTAAAGTTGGTAAAGTATGTTTTCTGTATCAGAAATCATGTTTTCTAGAGATGGCTTTTGACCAAGTTTCTCAAAAGAATATTTTCATGAAAAATGTAAGAATCTAGCTTTTTATACTTAATACATATTTTTCAAAAACCGGAACCCAAATACAAATGATGTCACGGAGATAAAATATTTGAATTTGTTAATAATTGAACTGCTAAAACTCTCTTTATACCATTTAGTTTATGTGTATTTGTCATCACAAAAAGAAAATTTGGTGAAACCACGTACTTTGTGAGTTAGATATAGATTTTTTTTTAAAATATATTTATTTTTCTGACCCTTTCAGAAGATGGGTTTTTGTAGGTTAAACTTAAACCGGCTAAAAAGGTCTATATTCATCCTAATTTGAACTGAAACATTTATTTTTACTGTTTTGAAATATAAATGAAATTATTTTAAAATTAAAAGCAACGGTGGTGGTGGAAAAATATTGTGATGATTATTAAGTAATAATTGTTGTACCAATTGTTCGTAAGTTGAAACAAAAAGTTTATTGAAGTGATGGAGCTGAATATGCTGTCAGATTTTCAGAAATTGAGAGGGGTCAAAATTCTCATAACCTTTTCTCTTTCAAAATACAAAAGACAACACAGCATATAGCTAATTCTTACTTTTTTATTCCCTTATATAATTTATTACTATATTTCAAATACTAATTTGATTTAGTGATTTACTTCTCTAAAGTATATGGTTATGTAAATTAGTAGGTATGATTTTACTCTATGCGAAACAACACATTTTTTATTATTTTTTGTAAATTTTGAAATTATTGTTTTTATTATTATAAAATTTGGTTTTAATTACAGTAAATCCATTTGATTCACATATCTTTAAATTTAGAATGTAAGTTTGTACATTCAAATCAAATATTTCCATTCTTTTTCTTTGCATTTAACTGTTAGAATCGATTTATAAAAACTTGTAACGCCTATCATTTTTTTTTCACGAACATTTTTTTGTTATATTGTCTACTAACTTGGTATAATAATAGAATGAAAGGGATTTAAAAAAAAAAAAACTACATGTACAAAACTTATACATCCAAAATTTAATTTGTGAAATGTTGAATTCAATCTGTTTTAAATTTCAGAAGTTTTGCTTTCATGAAATATTTCCCTAAGTAGGAGGTGGAAGTATGCAAGTGTCTTTGTGGCACTACTAAGTAAAAGAAAACAACAAACCCTTTTTCCATCTTTGTAAGCAACAAAGTAAAAGTTGTATCAATCTACAAATCTCAACCTTAATGAAATGTGTGTTATGTTTCTACTTATGCACTTTTTAATTTTGACATAGAGTTTTGTGAACACCCATGAGTTGGTCTTTTGGGAAATGAAATTCCCTTCTGCCCATACTTTTCTCATTACCCTTTGAGAAGTTTGAGCACCTTCACGCAATTTGTTAAGCACCGTCATATGTGAAAAATGAACTCACTACCGTTATCTTTCCAATATTGAACTTCTTCACGAAAACCTCGTTAGAAGCTTGTGTAAGGAACCATTGAAAATGATTTGAAATGGCACTTGATCAAACACTAATCACAAAAGATGAACGCATACTAATAGGTGATGCAATCCTAACAAAGGATTAGGATGAAAGGACACTTATAAAATCAACTAAAGTAAAAAGGTGCAAAGAGTAGTTAAATATTATATTCAACGGCGGTCATAAATTATATTTTGATACAATTTAAATTTAATAAAATATATTATATCTATAATCTAAATTCATTTAAATTAGATTTAATTGTTTAATATAATTTAAATTGAATCCACTTTGTTAATTAGATATGATATTATTAGACCTATTAAACATAGATTAGACCGACTCAACACAATCTAGCGCCAAACCAACTTATGTCAACCTAGGTTTAGTTAATTCGGCTTTACTTAAGTTTGGGTCATCGTATCTCAACATTGGTCAAATCTTACTTGAGTTCACCTGGACCAGGACTGACTAGGCTTTACTTGGGCCCAAATTGACTTAGCTCAACTTGGGTCCTTATTGACTTTGATGACACTACTAGACCTTGAGCCTGGGATGACTCGACTAGACCTTGGGTCCGAGATAACTTGACCCCACCCTTCACCCGAGTCGACTCACCTTAACATTTTGCTCAGATCGACTCATCTTGAACTTTGGCTTGGGTCGACTTGTCTCGACCTTCAACCTGGTTAACTCATCTCGACCTTTGACCACAACAACCTATCTCAACCTCTAACCGAGACTAACTCGTCTTAACCTCTAACTTAGACCAACTCGGCTCAGCATTCGACATGAGTTTATAACGTCACCAATTTCACATTACATGTAAAAGAATTCAACGTTAAAAATGTGCGTTGGAATTTTTTGTAAATAATTTTGTCATAATTGACGTCGTATGCCCTCATAACATACGTCAAATTCGAATTTGACGCCGGACATAGGTAGTCCAACCTCCTTTAATGTCTGTTGGCCCTAGGTCTAATGCCCTTTAATGTCTGCTTTGAGAAGGCCCGACATCAATTTGCCTTTTAAATTTCAGAAATTGGGTCAACGCCCTCACCTTTCTCTTTCTCATTTGTGGGAAACCTCCAAAGTGCAACGACAATGACAAACTTTAGAAGGAAGTTCTTCAACTCATATCACTTCATCTTATTGTGTAGTGCTCGTTTGGACTCAAACTTTCATTGTCCACGATTGCATTTCATATTAAGGTTGGTTTGTTCCTTCACGTGTATTCTAAAGGTTGTGTTTTTGCATTTTGACTCTTTTTTTTTTTTGTATTCAAATGTAGGGTATTCAGGTCTGAGATATTGTTCACAAATTCAGAGTTGTGAAGATTTAGGGATGAAAAACTTCAAATTGGTCACAAATTCTAAGGTATGTTTTTTGTTTTCGTAGTATTTTTCACCCATTTTCCATACTTTATAGCTTTATTTAAGATACTTGCAGTACTTAGAAAATTATGAAATTTCTTGTGGTGTATTCTTGAATATTATATTGATTTTTCATGGGTGGAGAAAAATATTGACACAAAATTAAGAAAAAAAATCATTAAATTAACGTTTGTTATCCCTATAACAAATGTCAATTAACGTTTGTTACAAAATAACAGACATCAATTTAATGTCTTCCACTATGATGTCGGACCTTCAGCAAATATCAAAAGCCTAAAATAACATATGTTAACAGTCTTTTTTGTGTTAGTGGTATTGTTCAAATTCGTTCTAATTTTTAGTTGAATTCCTACATTTACGGGATACAAGTATGAGAATGGATAGTAGTCGACATTTTAAATAGGATACAAGGATAAATATGTAAATATATGTCATGTCCCCACTTTGATATTTATTTTCATCCTCATACACGTTCCCTTTTTAAATTATTAAAACATCTTTTAATTTATCAGGTAATCTAACAAATAAATTTGTGTTGACTTTTATTTGATACTTAGTTTCCTTAGTTATTTCTAATATACACATAATATTTTTTTAATTATTTGATATTTATACAATTGTTATTTATGTTCTTATTTGATATTTATTTGATTATTATTTGATATTTATACAATTATGATTTTTTTATATTTAATATTTAACTTTAATAAAAAAATGTATATTATACTAACATTAAATATTTGATAATATCGTAATTATTTTGTTATGATTTTTATTTGTTATCATAAAAATATACTGGTTTCTCAAAATAAAGACGAAAATAAAATAAAATAAAAATTTCATACCTATTAATATTAAGAATAAATAGTATAAAGATGTGCATGAAATAAGCCTAACTAATTAAACATCCTATCCCACGCGATTGTCATCCCATTTTTATTGAAATTATTTATTGGTGTGGGTGGATGAATAAATTGATCGTGATATTAATCTTATATTGATAGTAAAAAAAAGTCATTTATAAACCGAAATTTTTTGCTCGTTTGGTAATTAAGAGTAATTTTTAGTAATGTAGCGAAAATTTTAATCAAAAAGAAGAAAAAGGAGTGTTTTTAAGTATTTTCATTCCACCTTTATCCATCACTTTCCTTTTATATTAAAACAAGAGAAACGTAAAAAGTTATGTGGAACTTTTATTTTAGCCAATGACTTGAAATATATTATTTTTGTTATTCTAATTTCTAAATTATTTTATGAACAAAATAGTCTCCAAAAATATTAATTTGTTAATTGTTTTACCATATGAAATGTTGTCAATTGAGTATAAAGATTTTTTTTAAAACAAATAAGAGTTTTTAAGGAGAGTAAATTACATTGGTTCTCTTTGGGAGATATTAGTATTATGATAACTTCTCTTATGTTAAAAACAAACAATTTATTTATCAATGTTAAAGTAGATCACATATTTTCTTTATTCTAAAACACTTGAGTGCTATATTCTATTCACTTTTCCTGTTAAAATACGTAGTTTAGTGCAATTATCTCAGCATCAATAAGAATATTCTTCAAACTATTTTTACTTAAAATATAAACTTTAATATTTTTAACTTACCAAGTTATTCTTTAACCACTTTTCCTACATCAATGTAGCTTTTCTTGGCGAGGAGTTCCGAGAAAGTAAATACTTTAAAAAGTCACAATACAACTAAATTTGTTGTTGTTAAATAAAGGCTTCAAAAATACATTCAATGGAGAAAGGATTGAAAATTTTTGTTTTAGCAAAGCTTTAACAAAAAGTTAAAAATGGATAAAGATTATACACTCAAATATGTAGAGAAAGAGGGTGCACAACTTTTAAT
>Ga0209589_1001453_pt1 | contig 39158 bp, 24 predicted proteins | sample CowpeawhiteBW_FD_187525 | JGI IMG/M metagenome (GOLD analysis project Ga0209589, IMG submission 187525) | Root nodule microbial communities of legume samples collected from California USA - Cow pea white BW (SPAdes) (version 2) | ecosystem: Host-associated > Plants > Roots > Nodule | place: USA...
TGTGATGATTATTAGAATATAAGTTATTAAAGTTATGGGGATTATTTTAGACTTATTAAATTAATTCCCTCACTTCTCACTTCATAGGGGTATTATAGTATTTTATTAAAGTTTTAAAATACTAGAATAAAAAGAATGACAGTTCCTCCTGAAAAAAAAAAAGCGGTAGAGTTTTACGTTTCAAGAGAACGTAAAGAAAGATGACTTTGACGGGAGAAGACTTTGTACTTGGTAATTCTATATCATCAAGAAGCCATTAAAGAGAAGTAAGAGAAGGGAAAACACTGATTAAGAGAACTTTGCAATGGATCCAGGTAAGTTCTTAAACTCTTCTAATAATATAATTGTGAGAATCATAATTCCTAAACGTTTCTCTTCTATAATAGAGTAGTTTTCTTATATTGATAAGAGAATGGAAACTACATATACATAAAATAGGAGATCTTGTGTGTGAGTTATTCGATATCTCTGTTCTCTAATCTCTATTTCTCAATCTGTTTTCCTTTTTACTTTTATACTTTATTAATGGTTTGCTGTCAAAAACTTTATGATCAAATGCAAAACCTTAATCATTTATTAACCAAGGTCCATGCAATTAGTTTTTATTTTATTTTTAAAAATTATATAAATAGCTTAATATATAAATAATATATATATATATATATATATATATAACTTAATCAAAATAATATAATAACATATAAATATAAATTTTAAAATTATATAAATATATGTAAAAATTAAAATTAAGAACTTTGGAAAACCATGACTCCTATGGTCATATGCATGGTCCACCATTGAATATATATATAACCAAACACACTTTTAAGAAAATAAAATTAATCTCTTATCGATACTTAAAAGTTTATAAAATTAATCTAAATACAAATGGAAACATACATATGAATAATTACTAATTTAGTATATGTTAAATTATATTTTCACAAATTTTATGTTGTTTCCATCTCAAATGCACTTCACTTTAGTTTCGTTCACATCTCAAAAAATAAAATTTTAATTATATTAATTTTTAATTAGAAAATAAATTTTAATAATAATTATATTAATTTTTAATTGAACGAAATAGAATGAAAACACAGGTAAGAATGAAAATTTAAAATTAAATTATCTTTTATATATATTTAGATGTTTAGATGCGTGAAATCTAACTTATAAATATTATATAAAATCGTAGATCTTACGATTTAAATCTCGATTTTGACTACCTTATCAATAAATCTAAACTTATACATAAAATATCTTACTTACATTAACAAATAAAAAATATTTTAGTCATTAATTCATAATTTTCAAATTACAATAAGAAAATGTGTTAGAACCTGTAGAAAATCAATATACCATTTATCACACTTTTTATCTTATGGAGAGACACTTGCAGTACCACAAACTATTTTAAAATTAAAAATTAGTTTATAAACTTTTTTTAAAATTAAAAAAAATATCATGTGACATATGAATAAAGTAATAACAATGTTATTATAATTGATTGCAAGATTTAAAAAAAAAATCCATAAATCATTTTAAAAATATCTAAATTTCTTATAACTTAAAATTTAATCAAGCATAGATTCGATAAAGAATTTTCATATTCATATATAAATGTTATTATAGGGCAATGAGATCATTGTTACTAGTACATTTGATCATTTAAATGGTGAACAGTATTTATGAATTTTTTTTAGCATTAATGGATAAAACATCTTAATATCGTACAAACTTGGTTAATTTTAATGAAAGATGAACGTAATAAGTTCATACTTCACTTGCATGTTTTGTTCGTTGAGGACTAACCGACGCGTTCTCTACGTATCTTAGTTTGTCAGTCATTTTAGTTAATTTCAGAAACTGAATTTCGATTAATTTTATTTGGGAAAATAGATTTAAAGTAGAGGGCTAGCAGCCCAAATTGCATTTTATTTGTAGTAAGCCCGTATTTCTCATCAACTTGTTGCTTCGGGTTTCTAGAAGCAGCCTGTATTGAATCGCTGACCCAATTTTACACTTTGTATGGATCCAACGTATTTTTCGTATTTAAATTTTGAATATGTTTAGAAATAGTACTTCGAGAAATAGGAACAATTTTAATCACATGCAGTTATGGTTGATCAACTTTCAACGGAACTTACTAAATCAGACATTAAGATTTTTAAGATTCGTATGGTCTTTAGTTTACGCGTAAGTATACTTCATACACACACATTATTAATTCTTACTACCAACAACCAATTCTTAATAAATAAGATTGTCTATATTATCTTAAAGATTTGTTACTTAGAGAATAAAAAATTACAACTTGTACACCAGCTAACTATATGATAGATATTGGATCAAACTTTCACAGAATAACTTATACAAGTTTTGATGGTTTAGTTTTGTGTGTATTGTGGGAACTCTCAAGTCATGGCACCGACTCTACCAACCATTTATGGCACCTGATTGATGGTGTGGTGCAGATAAACTAGTGTTGTTTTTCCTACTTTATTTTCTTAAATTATAGCCACCATTTGGTTTTAACAATATTTGTCTTATTCATACAAAATTTCATCACCCATAATAACTAATACTGCACTTGTTTGACTTTCCAGCATTTATAATTTTACTAAACCGGGCATTATCTCTTCTTATAACCCAACAATATATGCGTACATTAATTTGTATTTTTTCACGTGTTACACTCTTTTCATCTAATGACACTATAATCCTAGAGAAGTATTCTTATATAACTCTTTAAGTTTTCTATACCTGCTTTTTACATAGGTTCTATGTTTAAATGTTAGGTTTTCTATAACAACTATATAAGGCATTGACACCACTCTCAACTCAAAACCTTTAAGACGATGGGTTTATGAGCCTTGATCCTTATATGGTGTTCTACTTTCTTAGTTCTGGTCAATGTAAGATTTAGACTCACACTTGGATTCCTAACAATCATATGTTGGTTCTCAAGTGGGTAAAACTAGAAAAGTAAAGAGTTGGTTTTGGAGTTGTCATCACAACTCAATAGGTCTCTTGGGTGTATGAGGGCTTGGGTAGTTGTGTGTCATTGGAAGGTTTTCAATTTTTGTCAGAAAAATTGCATTATGAAGGGTTTGCAATTTTGGTCCACAAAAATTGCATTATGAAGGGTTTGCAATTTTGGTCCACAAAGATTGCATTATGAAGGGTTTGTAGTTTTGGTCCATAAAAATTGTAAGAAGGTTTGCAATTTTTGCCAGAAGAATTGCACTTGGGTGATAATATTTATTGTTGAGTTTGTGGATGTAGGCCTTAAGGTGTCAAATCACGTTAAATTTTCTGTGTGCTTTTATTTATTTTTCTACTCTTATTTTGGGTGTGTTTATGCTTGAAAAGATTATTATTTTTAGTGTGTGATTTCTCAACATTAACTAGTGTAGAAATTGTTTGTAATTTAGTATAAAATTGTTACCGCATCATATTTTATGTTGGTTCTAGGTATAATTGGTATAAAAATCTTCCTAATTTATTATTAAATTATCATCGTGTCACTTTTTATTTCAATTCTATGTCTAACCATTATAAAAAATCTTTCTAATTTATTATAAAATTGTCACCGTGTCATTTTTTAGACTAGTTATATGTCTAGTTATATGTCTAATTTATTGAAAATTTCGTCTTAAAAACTTATTTTACCAAGTGAAATAAGTCCAAATTCTATTTCTTTATCTTTTAATCACGTATTATGATGTATGCATTGTTCGTGTTTCCATATTCAGCCATTCCCTACTTTTCTTCATTACAGAATATTAAAATTTTAAGAGAAGAAGAACGAATGTGAGATTAGACTAGCGATGTGATAGAGAAAAATAAAAAGAAAAGTTATTGAAAAAGTGGTTTTGGAAGGTTTTGGTTGGATTACTCGCTTTGGATTCTTTTCTAATGACAAGCAATCGTTTGGTGCTACCATTTTATTATTGCTGTCGGGTGAAAAGGTCCTCACAAATGAAGGCCAAAAGAAACTTTATATATACTATGGTTGATTTGAGAATCACATAATCAAATTTATACATATTTATTAATGCACCACAAGAAAATTGTTACTTTGATAAGCTCTCAAAAAGTCTTTCGTCTTTGAGACAATCTCCTCCATATTCAACATTTTAAAATAATGTTTAAATGAAAGTCCACACTGTTTGTATTTATTTAATTTTTTTATGAGCAAATACCGTTTTATTTTCAACGGTTATCAATCCAAACTATGTCACGTATTATAATTATAAAGAAAGTGGTTGGTGTTTCTTTCTCTTGATACCAATAGCCTTCAAAATTCTCAACATTTTCATGATTACTATATTAGTTTGTAGTTGCTTTACAATGCAAATTTAGATTAAAGTCATCACTGAACGGACATTAATCAAACCAACCACGCTTAAGATACGACCAAGAAGTTCTTAATACACTTTCTTGCTCATCTGCCTCAAAACATCTCAATCATTTGCTGCTCATTTCTCTTTCTCTCACTGGTTGCAAAACCTTATCCTTGCCTCCATGCGAATTATTTGAATAAATTTACGATAAATATTTTTAAAAATAAATATTTTCTCCATAAATTACAATTAATTTATTTTTCTATATATTTAATAGTATCACATCTCTAAACATAAAAATTAAAGATAATTTAAATATATTTTATCCTTCAATTATCTAAGACACTTTTTAAAAATAAAATCTTAAGGAAATTTCAAATTGAAAAACAAATAATATCTCATATATTACCCTTAAAAATGTTATGTGAATCTTGAACCCTCAACTAGAGTAGAGGTTCAAATAATTTATACATAAATTTTTAAAAATTAAATATTAATTAGATAACTTTTATAAAAACTACTTGCATAATTTTTTTATTTATGTTAGATATGTATAAGTCATGAGAGAAAGAAAAAAATATGCGTACAAAAAAATGCACAAGAAAAGTTTGGGTGAAAAACAACTTAAAGAGAGTTTGTTTGTTTGCTTATTGATTTATTAGAACCTTTTGTTCAATATATAGAGTACAATTTGGAAAAGTAAAAACTAAATAAAATATAATATTTCATAATAATAAAAAAGAATCAAATATATGATATCTCAATCAGTTTAATAATAATAAAAATAGGAGATATATAATATCTTTATCAGTTTAAGAAAAATACAATTATTTTTATATATGTTTATGTTTTCTTCAATAATGGATAAAATAAACGTGATAATAAAGCTTATGATAAACTCTCTATATCCGTAGAAAACTAGTGATTAAATTATATTTAAACACAAAAAAAAAAAACTTAATAACCATTAATAAATCCCCTTAAAAATAAACATAATTATTTCAAAACAAAAACGTTTGATTGTATTTTTATTATACCCTTTGGTTTCTTTTATTTTTGTTTGGTAGATTAAGTCTCCATTGTGTTAACCCTGTTCTCTGTTATTTGAGTTTGTAACTTTTAGCTGGTTGGGTTGCATAGTAACACATTAGAACAATATTTTGGTTCTTTTGTTATTGCTAGATGGGTTTTGGGATAATCATAAGTTATGTTTCTCATTTTCTCTACTTTTCATACTTTTTTTCCCAATATATTGCAACTACTCCACTCAATAAGTTCCTCCTGCTTCTCCAATTGAACATTCTATCAGATTTTTCTTATCATCTTTCTCGTATTAGTTTAATGGCATTGGCATCAACAAGAACTTATGCCAAACAAACTAAGCCCCAACGACCTCCCATTAGTTTCCTTGAACACTCGATTGCATCAAATAATTAATAATGCAAGTTCAACACTTACAACGGTCGTGTGCATCTCACTTAGATCCAATGAGATCAGAATAATTCATTTGAGTTTGTCTTTTTAAATATCTTTGGTTGAAGACAAATTTTGAATGTCCTAATCCAAGACCATTATAATGCTGGTACGGTTTTCTAATAGTCAATTTAACTGAATAATACCTGAAATATGTGTACCAAAATAATACTTTTATCATATATTTCTTAATTTAAAACTGAAGGTTGATCGAGTAAAATCTTATTTAAATTGTTTGATATTTGAGATCGTTGAATGGTTCAAGTGTGCTTGTGTTTGATAATATATATACGTTTTCATTAACGGTACGTTGTTAAGATTAGCGGTGTCAAAAGTAAGTTAACAAGTTTATTTATTATGGATTGAGTTAAAAAAGTCAGTTTAACTCAGTTCACTTTTTTGGTGAACTAAAAATTTTGCAATCCGGTCTGACCCACCACGAGTTGGTGGATTAGTAGGTTGATTCACTTATGAATGTCTTTTTTTTTCGCAATTTATTTTATATATTTATTACAATATAATGCGAGTGAATTGACTTAATTTATTTTTTACAATTGTTGAATCAGAATGTTCACCTAATTTTTAAAATATTATTATTAAAATAATAGTTAAAGATTAAAATATTAACTTGTATAATTTCAGAAATAAATTAATTGTGTTGATAAAGATTTGGATGTTTAGAGTAATCGGAAAATTTATTCCGGGAATATCTTTCCGCACCTCCCTTTTTTTTCTGCACTCCCTAGTATTAGTGACATAATTTAGTTATCTCTTATTAAAAATATAATTTAAAACCCTAATTTCATTTGAGGTTTACCTCAGGCTGTTTCGCACCTCCATTACCTTCATTGAGATTTAAATTTCATTTCATTCTCTTCTTCTTCCTCCACTTCCATTCCTCCAAAAGCCTCCACGTAAGGTGTAGCCGTGTGGGGATTGGAGAAGATAGTGTTTGTCTGTAAGCATAAAGCAAGTATCCAGTTAGAAAGTATTACTATTCAAGTTTTACTAATAATACAAATTTTAATTGATCGGGTGCGAAAATTAAAAAATGTTCTTGTCACATATTAGAGGATGAATTTTGTCTTCAAAGAGTGAAGAAGTTAGGGTTGAATTTCAAAATTCACAAAGTTATTTTGTCATTTCAAATATTTTAGGGGGTGTAGGTTGAAATTTGAAGGGGTGCAAGAAGTAATTGATTGCATATTTATGCGTTTGATCCCTCAATCATGGCCTGATGAATATATCATGCTAATGCCATATTGATTTGGGCCCATTGGGCCTGTCTTGCATTATATGTTGGTGCTTTCAATATATCAACGTGCCTCTTATCCCCTGTTTAAATTCACAAAAACTCACTAGTTTGGGAGTGAAATTCATTAAATGATGAAAAACTCTTATGAAGCACTTATGCAAGCTGAAAATTGTTGAAATTTTGAAGAATTACACACGAGATGTGAAAATTAATTACATTCATTAACTTTTGAATTAATTTTCAAAACAAAAAAATATACATTTATTCTACACTTATATTTTAGGTTTATGGTATTTTACGGTAGTTTTGTTTGTCTATATAAGAGACCAACTTCATCATTTCATTACCTAGACAGAAAGTCAAACACAAATCTTGGAGTGAAAAGGGTGGACTATTTTTTTTTTTTGCACGAAATAAGTATATTTATCTTTGTTTTTATTGTGTGTGTGCAGTGGACGATGAAAATCAATTGCGTATGACATAAGTGGATACTTTGAGTCAGCACTGTCAAGCCTTCTAATTAGTGCGTTGAATTGCGCATGCATGCGCATGGTCATGGCCAAAGTTGAAATTAGATTTTGCTTTAGACAGAATAAAGAAAGTGATTGATGATGATGATAGTGTTGCATTGGATTTGACGGTGCGAGTGAAAGAAAGTAGAGTAAAAGAGAGTGAAAGTACGAAGGCAAAGGCTAAGACAGAGTAACCCAGTTATGATAAAACTCTAAGTAATTATGTTTCAATAATCTTGTCTGCTTCCAAATTCCACAACCAATTTCAGACATGTTTTCTTCAATTTTTGTGTAGAGAAAGAAAACCATATCATTCAAACTTTGATGATTGCTCATTTCAGTTTTTGGTATCTGTCATCAACAGGACTCCAATGTCACTCACCTTTTTCTTTCTCACACTGATTTTGGTGGGTCGAAGAAAAGTAAGTGAAAAAAAAACAACATACATAAATAAAATAAGAATAGAATTTGCTTAATGAAAAGAAAACACAAGATATAATATGCTTGATAAGTGGTACAATGCGAAAGAATATAAGAAAACAAAAACATTTCTAGTTTACATTATCAAATTATCTTTGTCACCAGCTAGACAGGTTATTTTCTTAAAATAGTTGGCTATTAGAATATATATATATATATATATATATATATATATATATATATATATATATATATATATATATATATATATATATATGGGCACCTATTACTTACTAAGTGTATGTAGCTATATCAATTAATTATGATAGAATTTGATTGATTAAGAATGTGTTAAATCCAAGTGATTATATTATGTTATGTTCTTATGGGAGTGATGTATATCTTGCAAAGATTCTTACAATACTTTAAATGTTTTATACTTCAAAGACATTTGTCATCGAACTCTAAAGATATTTATCTTTGTTGATTCGGGTGGAAGTGTGTTTGTAGAAGACATCTCACCGCCAAAGTCAGTCTAATGTGTTATGAGATAATAAGTGCTAATGAATACATAATCATGTATTTTGTAAAACGTGCAATCTATAATACTATTCATGCATCTTACTTGGATATGCTTTGACCTAAAATCACTTATTGACTTTGGACTATCGTGGTTGACCTAGTATTTGCCATGGTTAATGATGAAGGCTTCATCCTAGTCAAATGACGGGAGCTAGGTACATGTCGTCCTAAAGTCTGATATGTACTTATCCAGGGTGTGTACTGTGTAAGGTCAAGTGGTACCTAGACTTATGCAATACATATTATATTAAATTTTCAAATTTTCAAATTTTCAATTTGAAAGACGTTAACCTATGTGACACTAAGTAGTTTAGGTTCAAACTCATTTGAAAATGAAGAGTATAAATTTTGTTACCTTCTTTATCTATCACTAGGAATATATCATTGTGGGTCCAATTTCTTTTACTAAATTCATAATCTTTTTCATTTCTTTATATCCTTCCAAGTATAATGAATTCATAATAAGTACTTAAAAAGTTTATCAATATCGAGAAACAATTTTCAAAATCAACATAAGGATTTTAATAAGAATAAAAAATATAAAATAAGACTCCTTCAAAACAACAAAGATGTCAATATACAAACCGGTCAATCCCATTTTGATCCATCTTGCATTTAGCACGTCCGTATAAGAATTACTACTAAAAAAATCATATTTACTGTCAATTTTGTTTTGAAAATTTTTTGTAGAAAATATTTATAAATTTTGTTATGAAAAAAAATTGGCAAGAATTGCTACCAATTTTTTTACAAAATATTTTTTATAAAACACTTTTCTCAACAAATTTTGTAGAAAATACTTACGAATTTTATAATTTTGTCGAAAATAATTACTCATGAATAAATTATCTGTCAATTAAAATTCTTAGAAAATATAGTAGAAAAAAGTCTTTTCTTGCAATTTTTTTAACAAATTTACAAGAAAAATCTCATGTAATATGAAAATTTTTAGTAATGAATTATGGACTAGTTTTGTTGGCCTGCCTTATATAATGTGAACTAGCCTACAAAACGAAATCTAAAACAACTATATACAAAATATTGTAATAATAACTTTGTTTCAATGTTTCACATCTTTGTTGCACTCTATTAGTCTATCATTAATAATAAAAGTGAAATAAACTAATTCATATAAGATTAACATCTACATTAAATAAATATGTCAAATTAATCCTTTCTTGAATATGAAAACATAAAAATAAGTTATTGTCTATGTTACTAAAAAACTATAGTAATTAACCAATACTAAATGAAGGCAAGAGATGTGACTAAAGGATTCAAGCATGAAGTGAAGGAATAAAATAAAAGAATTATATACGATTTAAACATTAATTAAAATAATTATATATTTTTTATTTCGCATTATGCGAGCTATTATGTTCCACTCCATCGTTAGTTCATGTAGGTTGGAAGTTATGCAGGACAAACCTAAACTAGTCAATAAGTTATTATATTCGGTCTATCCAGTATTTTTTGACGGGTGAGCAGATTGGTTCAAATGAGTTGTCTTATAATATCATCCATAAAATCAACTTAAATACTAAATTTTGATTTTAACATTAGAATAAATATTAATTTATAGATTTCTTTTAATCTTATGTGACCATTAATGAGAGATATCAAATCTTAATTATATAACTCGTATTCTAGGCATATAGTTTACAAATATCCGTTTTTTTTCTTCTTTAAAGTGATCAACACATCTTTTAAGGATAAATGGTGAATAAACTTGTGTTGTGTATAGACTTTCTTCTAGCTTTCAAGATGATTAACAACCATTCTATTGTGTCAAAAGTTATATAGATATAATTGAAACATCGATGAATATTAAGCATACAGAAATAATTGTGGATGGTCTTTCTGATATTATTTAATGGAACATGTTGTTTAAAAGCAGCACATGGATCCAGTAGGAGTGGTTGGCTAAAACATGCACAAAGTCGATGAAAATCTTGTACTCGAGAAAACATGATAAGAAAACAAAGCAAGAAACGGTGGTGGTGTCAAAAGGTAGAGCTTAATTTTCTTCACAAGTAGCTTGGAATCAAAAGCCATGCAGAGTGAAAACCCCCCACATCTCTAATAAAGTCAAATTCTTCTCATCGATGTTAACACCCTAACAACCATTTTTAGCTGTGTCCTATGTGGCATCACTTATTACTTTTGCATTACGAAAATATTTCGGATATATAAATATAAGGGCCAAGTAACAACACAGATCCATATGCACTGTTTACTTGAGAGGGAAATCATTATATCAGATACAACAATATTAGAACATCTCAAAATTATAAACAGATATAATAGAAATAGGAAGCGAAATGAAATAATGATAAAAAAAAGGACAGATATAATTAGTGATGCACCGAAAAGTTTAAAAAGTGAGATCAAAAAATAAATATGAACACATATTTATATTTATTATACAATAAATAAAAAGTGGTGTACAATGATAGTCTCTCACCGATGCTTTAAAATTGAGACAATAGTTTAAAATGGAGAGAGGGAAAAGAAGAGACAGCTAGCATACAACTTTTTTTTTCTAAATTTAGGTAAACCAAATGGGTTGGACTGGATTAGTAATTTAAGTTTATTTGAAGTACATATATTTGACTCCAATATAGTTTAACAGTATTGTCGGAGGAAATTATAAGTGGAGCATGAATTTTAACACCATAAAATTTGGTGGTGATTTGATTTGATGATAAGGGTAGTGGTACTTGAAGTGGGAATTAATGGTAGAATTAACCATGCCTTCTATTTGAGAGACATAGGGTCTTTAAGTCGATTGTTGATAAGTAATGATTAGAAAGGATTTACCATTCATGCATGTTTCTTGGGATGAAGAAACAAATGACATTAATAAAAAAGTGATTTTCTGGCTAATCTTGGATCACAATGTGCCATTATCATTGCCTGCTTAGCTTTTATTTCCCCCTGCCAAACAAATGCATGATTGCTTATGGGCCATAAACACCTTCTGGTTACACCCAAATCAATTTAAATTAAACCTCTCAAAAAGTTCAACTAATTAATTAATCAAAGCATATATTAATTACACCGCATGGTAGCTTTTGCAGTGTCACTTTGGTAGACAAACCTTCCCTGTTCAGTTTGTGTTGTATTTTTAGGTTTGAGAAATGGTTTTGAGGGTAAAGAGGAGGAATCGGAAAGTGAGAACACTAGAAGAAAAGCTTGGGATGGAATGAACTCAGATTTGATGATTTCGTTCTAACCTGAAATGTTTTGGGGTGGGGAACACTTTAATTGAACAAACATTTGATCTAAGTTTTCTCGTGCATGAAACTAATTGAAAGTGCATGATTGACCAATGGTTTCTTTGGAGGGTCACTTAAGTCAAATAAAAAAGAAAAAAAAAAAATCATCCTTGGCTGAGGTTAACTCGAAAGGACAAATAAGTGGAGAACATCCTTAGTTGAGGTTTGTCGAGGAAGGAGTTTGTGTAAAATAAACGCATAAGTTGTATAGTTATAAGCAAACAATAGTCTTTATATTGATGAAATGAGTGGGTAATGGGAGCCTCGTTTAAATCTTATCGATTAAAAAAACTATTTTTTTAAGACTTCAAATGTGCACTGACTCTAATAAAACATCAAATAAGTTGTGTTTCATGTTCTTGGCACCACTCACCATTTTTGAGTGTCTCTTTTACTCTGAAGGGACCTTTCTAGTTAGTTCCTAACATAACTTCACATATTTTAATTTTTCTCTTTAACTTAAAAAAAGTAGTTGTGTTGTGAACACAAAGTTTGCAACAAAGTGTTGACTGGAAAAGAAGTGGTAAAGTGGAAAATGAAGAAAAATAGGAAACCGAAAAATTGAATGCGGGCCCCATTTGCTGGTGCTATAAATAATCAATCATTTTAGCTTCACACCAAAGTCGCGAAACTCCGCAGAAAGGGAGTCCCTGCAACTGCAACTGCAACCTCCATCTCTGACCTCATCCTTTTCTATTTATATAACTCCCAAACCCAATCCAAATCGCATCACACTACAATGGTCGACGTGGATCGCAGACCCACCGGTTCCAACCCGGCTCACCTAGCCGGTCTCAGACGCCTCTCGGCTCGAGCCGCTTCCGTTTCCGCTCCAACTGTTCGTAACGGCCTTCTCTCATTCTCCGCTCTCTCCGAGAAAGTCATAACTCATCTCCGCAACTCGGGCCACGCCGAGTTCGCTCGCTCTGACTCACACTCCGACCCGGTTCTCAAAAAGCAGAGATCCGTTGTAGAGAAACACTCCGCCTCCAAATGCCCCATCCCCACTTTCTCCAGACGCAGTCTCGATGCCTCCGTCGACCGCCGTCGGAGAGCCTCGCCGGAGTGGCTGGAGGGGTACGTGGGACTCATGGGATCCGTGCTGAGGGAAGGAGGGTGGAGCGAATCGGATATATCGGAAATGGTTTCCGGGTCCGGTTCGGATTTGGGTTCGGTTTTGATCGATAATGAAGGGGTAATGGATGAGCTGGTTTCGAAGGCGGAAAGGTTTTCGGACTCGTTGAGGAAATCCGGGTGGAGCCCCGAAGAGGTTTCGGATGCTTTGGGTTTGGGATTCGATTTGCAACCGGAGAAGGGGCGGAGACCGCCTAAGAAGGTGTCCCCTCAACTGGTGGAAAGAATAGGGAAACTGGTGGAGTCGGTTTCCCGGTCATGACACTTGGATATGGAATTAATTGCATTTGTATTTGGTTTCACGATTTACTTGGAACGTGGAAATCGCGTTGTAACATGAAACGGAGCGAACACAATAAATAGTTCTGAATTACAGATGTGTATTTGTACAATCGTAATGCTCTGTATACCTGTATATATAATAATAAAATCATGATAAACAATCACCACTAAAAATACTACATTCGTGTGTTTTTCTTCTCTTAAATTAAATATTATTGCTTCAGTGTATATATAAATAGAAGAATATTTTGAGTTAAAAGTAGTAGTGTTCTATTTTTTTATACGAGTGTTTTTATAATCTATTTTTACGATGTTTTCCTTCAAGTAATTTGCTATAATATTAGAGTAGTCATTTTATTGTATCGAAAGTTTTTCATTTTTATTTTAAGAAAATATGTCCCTTTCTAGAACCATAATACAAAGAAATTGTCATCATTAAAATATTCCTACTTGAGAAGGAGGTATTCCAATGTAACAAGACTCACAATTGAAAGGGAAGTGTTGAGACTTACACTTGAAAAAAAGATTATTATGAATTTAAAATGAATTGTTAAAAATGAGTAAGATAATTAATATATAAATACAAATATCAATAAACTTATTCCATTAAAATTTTAGAGTGAGTAAAAAGTTTTATGTCGGATTAAAATGAACAAAATAATCAATATAAATAAAAAAAATCCATAAACATAAACTTTTGTATAAATGTTGTATGTTTTTTTAGTTCTCTAAAAAGTGGAAAATAATGGTCTATCTAATCTATCTATGATTCATTTTATTAAAGTGTATGTTATAAGTTGGAATAATTTGACATGAATAATGTATATGAAGTCTGATTTTGTTAGTTTATAAGTCTATCAGTGGAGAAGGATAGAGAAAAAAAGAAGAGAGGAAGCACGTGATTGGGGTGGTTGTTGGGGAATAAGAAGTGAAGTTGAAGTGCAATTTTTTGTGGTTTGGACTGTTGTCCTGTTTTGCAAACAATTGTGGGAACACAACATATTAAGACTTAATTTAAGTAGGTGCTCGTGTGATGGGGCGTGAGATTAATGCAGGGATAAGGTGCATAGGATTTGGTTTCTACCTCTCAATTTCAAATAACTTCTATCTAATTATTTTTTATCTGCCATTTTAATTTTGACATGCTACATTATATCACATATTAAATAATGCCTACACGCCATTATTTAAACAAAAAACAGTGTAGAGAAATCTATCATGTTATTCAAATATGATGCTGTTCTTTTAACCAGTATGTATTAAACCAAAAACTGCATTAAGAAACTCTAGTTATCCCAAAATCTAAACCAAGTAATCACTCCATAACTGTAATGAAAATGGAAAAGAGCAAAGCCTAAAGGATAAGCATAACTTAACATTTCCAAATCACGCTTAGGAACAAAACAACCATTACCTTTGGAAAATGCAAATAATTCGGAAGTGTTTGAAAACTTCTTGGTCAAAATCACGATTACCGTGCTTGGGACATGTGACATGTGACACGTTTGCAACGCGTGAATTTCCTGTCAAGAGTCTATTCTAATCACGTTCATGATAAGAAGATGATCACTTTTGGACTTTAATTATTATAGTAAAAAATAACAACTAAATTTAACCATATTATTTAAGAAGCTTATAGTATGTATTAAAAAAGTGAGTTATATACTCTAAACAAATGTAAGTCGTAATATATAAAAAGTCTGGTAAGATGTTAAAAGTTGTACCAACAAAATTTTCTTATATATTAAGGGATAAAATATTCATAACGCTGATTTTACTATAGTTTTTACATCTCTATTATGAACATTAAATTTAATTTAACCTTACAAGATCGATTTATAAAGATAAGATTTGCATCCATTTATATACATTATAAATTGGTCTTATATTTAATTATTATGAGATTTTCAACACACTCTCTTATTTCGAGGCATATACATCTTATGTGTGATATATAAATTAATATGTGGTTCAATAATGAGTAAAATAATAAACCTAACAAAATAACAAATTTTGCAACTATAGACGGAAATTCATATGACTTTAATATCATGTTTAAAAGGGGACTTTAAATTTAAATTAATTTATAAAACTTAACTTATAAAATGAAGTTTATACTCATTTAAATATTATAAATTTATTTTATTTCTTATCGATGTGGAACTTCTATCAGACAATTTTTTTTTTTTATCAGCAATTTTATGAGACAAATAAAAGGTTGTTAAAGGAAGGTTCTGGTAAAGTATGGAAGTTAAGGGCAACAGGAGTTTAGCGATTTTGAATGGGTTGTGTCTGGGAGCCAGCAGGCACAGCACGAGAATGAAACACCCAGTGAAGGTACCCATAGGGTCCAGTGGTGAAAAGTGTTATGAGTGAGGTGTTGGTGATGAAGATGAAGGATGGGAATGAAGGTATGTGAAAGGTTTGTGTCATGTATGTCTGGTGTAGAGGATCATGGTGGTCACCACTTTATGCAAACTCAGACAATTTCAGTTTGGTTGAGTGGAATCCAGTGGTTGAGACTGTGACCATATCATCTTCATATTAAGCTCAGATTCTTCACTCTTTAACAACATATTCTGCCTTACCATATATGGATTAATTGCATTCATGTGAATTACTTTCTTTGCTTATGATTAATGTTAGCAACAATTAATTATTTCTCCTGCAGGAATAGCAAGTTATTTCATATTATTTTCCTTATAATCACCAAGGTTTACATCATCCTTTGTAAAGCTTAATTTTCAATTATTTAGTTTATATACTTGATTTTTTAAAATCATATTTATCATAGCACCATTTATGTTTGTAGACTTTTATCTAAAAGAATAAATTTGACGAATGCTGTTTAAGATAATAACCCTAATGAAAGAAGGGTATGTCTTGATATTTTCAAAATATATTAAAAAAAGTTAATATATTTTAAAACGTCAAAATTAATATATTTTGAAATTTTGAAAGTAAAATATACAAATAATACTAAAAATTTAATAGAAAATCTAATTCATCTTGTAACGAGAACACAAAAGAATCATCCTCCAACAAACCTCCTTGGAGCCATTGAGTTATCACATTTGATTATAATACACTACTAAAAATTTTCATATTACATGAGATTTTTCTTGTGAATTTGTTAAAAAAATTTGTAAGAAAAGACTTTTTTCTACTATTTTTTCTAAGAATCTTAATTGACAAGTAATTCTTTCGTGGGTAATTATTTCTTACAAAATTATAAAATTCGTAAGTATTTCCTATAAAATTTGTTATGAAAAATGTTTTATACAAAATATTTTACAAAACAATTGGCAGCAATTTCTTATAAATTTTTTTCATAACAAAATTTATAAATATTTTCTAAAAAAAAGTTCAAAACAAAAAAACAAAATTGAGAGGTAATATGAATTTTTTTACTAGTGATATGCTATGATGTACCGATACTTCAACTTGGGTCACGTATCCGTATCTGACACGTATCGTGTCCAATACTTTAGCATACTTTAACGGTTCTCATCAATGAAGTATCTAATTTATAAAATAGTAGTATACTACAATAAAATCTTTGAATAGTAACCAATTTTAGTGACAAAATAATTAATCACTATATAGTGACCAAATTAACAACTAAAATAGTTCCAAAAAATTATAATCGGTCTCTAAATTAGTAATTAAAATAGTTTTAATGGTGAATTGGTTTTTAAATTGCTCATTAACATTAGCTACAAGATTTTGACTACCAAAATAATTGGTCTCTAATTGAAAAATTTGGATTCACACTTTAACAATCGTATATTTATTATGTTTCTAAAAATTATTATACACCTCTTCATTATTCATATATGACGTATCGATCACATATCATAATACACGTATATCTGTGCATCATTCACATGTGATATGCATATGAGTGCTATATTTATATTAACGTTAAATTTTACATCACTTCATCAGTTCGTGTAGTTTAATCAGTAACCAATTGGTTCGAATGGTGACCCAACATATCGACCGAGTCGATGTCCAATTCAATTTTGAAAGCACGAATTAAAAGAGAATTATTTAGGTTAATTACATGATTTCATATGAAATTTCATAAAATATTATTGTTGGAAACAAAAAGTTAAATATCGTATTAAATAACGCATTCTTAATAATTTTCTGGTGAAAACATTAGAGAATTTTATGATTTCATTTATTTTTTCTTTCATTTTTATTTTCTATTATCCCTTTAATTTACAAATTGTTATTTGTTTCCAATCCATATATTTTTTCAAATATTTGAAAAAAAAAAACGGAGAAAATAACTTATTTTTTGTTTCCTTGACTTCGCATATATTTAAAAATAAAAATAAGTCGAAGATAATGTGACACTATTATAAGTTACAAATGAAAACAAGAAATAAAATAGGAGTAAAAATCCAAAAGCCGAAACTAAGGCTTGGTAGGGGCAATATTTGAGTTTCATATCGCAAGAAAAATGCTAGGCAAGAATCTGTAAAGAATCTTGACAAATGAGAAAATTACAATGAAGCACAATATAGAGAAAAATATCAAAAGGGAAGAACATGAATATGTAACATCATTGGAACATTGTTCTTTTAATTCGAGGTCTACTGCTAGCATAAGAAAAAGCCTACCCGTTTAAGGAACATGATCATATTATTTGATAGAACAACAATGGTTGGAAAGAGAAAAATAAAATGAATAAATTGTTATACTACTTATGAGGCTACCATCATCAAGATAAAATATTGGACCATGAACACAATGACAAGAGGTACAATGTCAATTCTCAAACATTGATTTGGGATTGATTTGGAATATAACTACATTTATTTCTCAAACATTGTATGAAAAAGTTACCAATAGAAATTTGTTCAACAAATTTCTAGTTGTCCTTATGGTCTAAACGAAAGGACTAGTAGTCCCATGTCTCATCACAATAAATATAGGGGTTTTTAATTTATCTATTGTGTCAACTAATACAATCTCACTTAGTGAAGAATAAAGATTAAGACTTAAGTAGGGTTAATCCATAAGTCATGACCATTTTATAAACTCAAAATTTCAATTATTTAAGTATTAACCTAGTCTGGACTAAAAAAATTCAAATCAATCCTGACTAGATATTTATGCTAGCATAAATAAAACACATTTATCTTGATCTCATTCTTTGTCAAAATATTTTCAACTTAACCTCGACTAGATTATTTCAAACTAGGTCTTTGTCAAAATATTTTTAATTTGCTATTCTTATACTAACAAGCATATAGTTTCATTCTGTAAATCAATTAAAAGTGAAAAAAATTCTCAGCTTAGCATTGCTTACTCCATTCAACATTAATGTGGTGCAAGTTTCAGTCATTTTACAAATCTATCTAACTAACAAATGTTATTACACAAAAAGTTTTTTAGTGGGGTAACGAATTTATAACCAACAATCCCTCTTAAAGGTCCATATAAACATTAAGATAACTGGATCGTTGTTTAATATCCCACCCTAAAGTAACGCAGATAGTGCTCTACAAATGTAAATTTGCTTTGTATAACTTTTCCATTACTTACAAACTGCAACTGAACAGAACCACTCACGCTTCCTGCAACGTTAGAGGCCTTTCATTCTCTGAGATTCTTGGAACAGATCTTGTCACCTTAACACGAAATGAAACCTGCACAAAACTTGGATTCTCAGACATCATAACTAATGCACCATTCAAAATAAAATTGCACATTTTCAGGCATGTATAGTTGATAATATGCATTAATTGGAGATTGTATGTTATTGTCAGTGAATTAACAGAAACATTTTTCTCAGAAAAATGAGAAGGGAAATGTGGAATGTCACTTGAATAACTTTTGTGCACTCATCTTAAATAAAAGTAACTGCTGAAATTTGGGGATTGATTAAAAAATCAAATAAATTAATAGTTTTGTTTTAAACCTTTAAGTGTGAGATGCAGTGTGAACAAGTAACCCTACTCAATGCGAGATTGAACCATCCAACTATTAATGTGCAATTCTAATAGGCTGTGAATGAAGCTAGTCATCAGTAAAAACTAGGAGTTTTTCTGATATAATGATTAGTGGTATCTCATACACCTAATATAGGGTCTAGAAGGTACAGATGTGTAATATGAAAACTACAACAGCTTTTTAGAACCTCTAATCTCACCTTCTCAGAACCAAACTGAATAGCCTCAGATGGGCGAATGCGAGCAGGATAATTAGGGGGTACCCGGTACTGCTTTCCTTCATTGCTGAAAACATAATCAGAATGATGTCAAGTAGATTTGTCAAGAATTTAAAATTTCAAGTAAAACAAATTATTTTTCATTTCTTTTACTTACTCAATGATCCAGGTGCCATGTTCACTCCGTAAATCAATCAAGAAGAAGGCACCATCCTTATAGTTAATTCGAGCATGCCTTGGAGAAACCTTAAAAAGAAAAAAGTGTTGATTATGTTAGATGATGCCGAGGAGCATCAAGTGTGGAACCGTGTTTGATTCAGGTTATGATAAATTGTGCTACCTGAGGAGAAGGTATTGTAACTGAAGTGCCAGGATGATCTTCCGCTGGTGCACTCCTGCAATTACAAAAACATAAACGAAAATAGGTTGAAATTAGTTTTTTTTTTTTAAAAAAATTAGCAATGGAAACTGCACAGAAATAATTGGTGACCAGAAATTAAGATCACCGTTCAGGTTTCAAAGGGTACATCTAAAATCAGTTCTAAATTAAATTTATGTAAATTGCATGTAAAATCTAGGAACTGTTATATCATTGCATTGTAACTTTGTAAGTAAGTGCATCAATAGGTATACCCGATTATAAAGGGTTTCATCTCATTTCGACTTAAAACTATAGGCTTTGAAAGACTTGTTCCATCTCCATGCGGTATTAAAATCCACCTAATTGAAACAACAATGATGGACCAAAAGTTATGTCATCTACATTTGTCGTTAGAAAGATGTAAGGGATGACACTAATACGTATTTAGTAGAAGACATACTCTCCATTAATAGCACGCTCAAGGGCTTCATCGTCTTCAAACCATTGGCGTAACTGATCATTAGCCTTCATAAATAATCAAATAGCTATTAAACTCCAGATCACAAAAAATCCAATAGATGTGAACATATAAATTACCAGATATACATTATCTTCTCAGCAACAAAGTACAAAAGTAACTCTATTTGAGCAACGTACTTTGTCTGAGAGCCTGCAACTTAGTGGTCTACCCTCAAGTTTGGAGCTGTAAAAGAAGCATCATTTTTCACTTTGTAAGCAACGAAACTGCATAACTTTACATATGATCATAAATAATATTTCTGTCTTATTGGCCATAATTAAATACTGAACATTGTTTTCAATATACTCAGTTTCTTGAAACTTCTCATCATGTATCCATTGGCACAGATTTATAACTGCATGTTGAATGAGAAGACAAGTGTATGAAAAATAAATCAAGTCTACCACCAACAAAGAAAAATGGGCTCTAAACATTACCTATTGCCACCTAAGACCCAGCTCAACATAGAAGGCATCATGATGTCAACGAAAAACCTTCCTCCAACTCTTCCAGGATGTGGTATGCGAAACTTGGTCAAAAACTGCAGAGTAAAGGAAGCAACAATGAAGTGTCAACTTCACTGTACTTTTCATTCTCTTATTGATAAAATTTGAGTTCTTACTTCTAAAGGGCCAAGACCAACACCCAGATATGCCTTGTAAGTTGAAGCCATGAGAGCGGCCATTCTAGCCATTCCATGAATGATGGCAACTCGTAGTTTTCTTTCTCTCTCGTAGCTGGAAGTATTAATGGAAAATAGAGAAAAGAGATGGGCACCAATCACCAAAGAGATTTATCACCAAATTTACTAATTAGTAAATGATGAAACATTAACTATTGAATCACGGCTAAATGAGAAACTGTCGTTCTGTTAAAATTAAGTTGTTAATTAATTAATTAATATCATCATTAGTTTTTACATATACGCAAGAATGGTGTCTTACCTCCTTAGGGAAGAATCAATGTCAATTGGACTCCCTGATTTAACACTTTGTTCCCATGCATTGTCCAACTCCAATGCAAGTTGATAACTGTCCTGAAATGATAAAACAAGCTGGTTAGAAAGGGTTTCTGCCTCACTTTTCAAGTGTTTCTTTTAGCACCAGTCCCCTTTGGAGGCTCATAGGGAAGTTGAGATGGTTTGACATTGTAGATCTCCATCTCCTCTTTAAGTATAAAATATTTTAAATTTATGCATGTTTCTGTGAATAGTGTATATCTATCATCAGAGGCATGGCAATAAAATTCTTTATTTGAAACCCTCGCCAACGAAAAGTGAATTTTTTTAGTACAAATTTGGATAAGTAAACAGCGCAGTAAACAAACCAATGAAAAAGACTAGGAGGGTATAATAGTCATAGTAGAAAATAATCTTTCATTACTTTGTTGAAAAATTTAATTCTGACTAAATCATGGATGAAATTTATGACAAGAAATAACACTATGCTCACTTCTAAGAGGTAGGGCATTTAAACTAAGAATTTTCATTTATTTTGTACAATCCCCCATCCTCTAGTCAATTCCTCCATCAATACCTAGTGTGAATAAGTAGGAAATTTCTGAAACTAATCTAGAACCCATGATAATTTCATATTTCATTTGAGAGAGGATGAATAGACAAAGGCCTGTCTAGATACAAAGAGCATTTGAAAGTTCGTTGATGGAAATATAGAGTTTTTTTCAGTACAGAAACTCTCAAAAGTTATTATAACTTGTATTCATACAAACTTAAAATACCAGACAAAAAGAATAAATACATACCTCAATAGCCATGCACCCTCCTTGGCCCATGTTTGGCTGCATGGCATGGACGGAATCCCCAAGCAAAGTCACACGACCCTTTCCCCATGTCAATGTCGGTATCCTGTCATATATGTCTCTTCTTAGAATTGCATCTTCTTCTGTGGCAAGTATCAGATCTACAGCATTATCACACCAACCCTCAAATATCTTAAGCAGCCTTTCCTTTTTTCCTGCCATAAAGAAAAAAGACGATTTAACATACTTTCCTCTTAGAAAAGAACGAAAATAAAGACACACTTCTATTTTTATTTTTTCAAGGTCATCCTTTATCTGCCTCAGTGCATTTCCAGTGGTAAATTTTTGTCATAGAACCCAGTCAATTTGATTAGCTGTCATCGTCATGATTCAAGTCTGGTATAAATATTACATTCTGTTCCATTTCTAGAAAGATTAATGAAGATTCAGTAATAGAAGAAAATGAGTGAGACATAACGGATGAGAGTAGCATTTTTGGTCCATCTTTGTATTTGAACAAAAAAACAATCGCCAGGTAATCTCAAATAAATATCATGTTACCAACTATTATGCATGGGCATAAATCGGATACGATTGCTCTTAAAATATCTAAGATATGATATGTGGAAGACACACGTATAGTTGTGTATAAAATTTATTAACATACATATATCATTGTAACTCCACAAATTCAAATTAAGAGCACAATTTTGAACATTACCAAAGACAAAATAGAAACTATTAATTGTAGTCATCATAAAACACAGCCTACTGCCTACAAACAAGAATAAAATCAATCTCATTTTTCCTAAAGGGGACACCCTTCATGTCTGGTCAACAAAGAGACTATGCTAATTAGAAGGGAAATAAGAGAAAATGACGTGTGTTAAAGTGTTAATAATGGAGAAGATTTAATCAGAGTAAACATGAAATCAGTTCTAATGGATCACAGATGAAATAAAATATTGTGAGGAATTTGGATTTCTGCTTTAAAAAATAAACCCAACACATCCTTATAAAATCATCAATGAGCTGTAAGAAGTATTTACTTCCATTCAAGGAGGCCATCTCACAGGTCCACTAATGTTTGTGTGTATGAGCAATAATTTTTCTTTTGCTCTCCAAGTAGCTACAAATAGAAAATGCAACTAGTTCTATTTTCCACATTGACATGCATCACATACATTAATATTTTTAGTAACTTTAGACATATTCTCAACAATTTTACTTTAGATCATTTGTTTTAGAGTGAAATAATTTGAGTGACCAAGTCTCTTGTGCCATAGATGTAGTCATCTTCCTTACTTGCATCAACAAACTTCCAAATGGATTAAATATTTTGCACTTAATTTCTTAAAAAACTAAAGAATTAGTTATTCTCCATCAATTGTTCCACACTCAACAGACTCTGACTCAGTTAAGGAGCAAATAGAACATCTGAAATATATTTTGTGCCTAAGAGAGTCTCATTAAACACTTCTACTGTCCCTTCCAATAACCATGTCTTCTCCATTACTTACAGTGACTTTGGACATGTATGTCCTGTCTAGCTCTTTGAAGATGCTATTGTGAGTCATGTGTTTAATTATCTACTGCCCATCAACCAAACTTCTTTGCTACTAGCTGAGTAAAAATTTGCAATAAAGAGAGTTGCTCCGCTGTTTGGTGATTATGTTGAAAACCTGAGTAGTTTGTCCTTACTGGTTTTGTTTGTTTTACAGGATTTCTCCCGTTGCCCAAGCTATTTTTACAAGCTTTGCAGCTTGCACAAGGTTTGAACCAAGAAAATTTTTCAGTATGGTTTTTCTATGTAGTAGGATCAAGAAGGAAATTTCATCCAACCTTTACTCTTAATATTGTGTTCTTTAGGCTTCTTCCCTTATTTCATCACCAACAAGTTTTTTCCATTATTGGATTTTACCTCTGCTTTGTGCTACAAGGGCACCTTCCATACTTTCTTCTATCCTGAGAAATCATTTGTACTCAATGGCTTGCAAAGCATACACCAATTTTGTCACAAATATCTTGGAAAATCCTTGTTCTCTTTTAGAGAGGAGATTTTTTATTCAAACATCTCAGAAGGCATACTATGACTTTTACCACCACACGTTGATCACCTAGTTCTTCACCAAGTAACGAATAACATGTAACCACCTTTAAAAAGTTGTTAGTGAACTCTTTGATAGACTATTTGTCCATCATTCTAACAACTCCAGACTCCTTTTCAGATTTAGAGTCTTCATTCTCTTGGTTTCATCACTTCTGTGAAATTCCTGATTCAATCAATCCCAGAGCATCCTTGAGAGTTTCCAGTGTAATGATCTTGATGAAAATATCATTATGTGAAGCTACTTGTATGATGACAAGTTTTTTTTTCCTTTGCCATTTCTTCATTGTGCCTTTTGACCTGTACTACCATTTTTCACTATATTCAATAAACTTTGAGCTCTCAAGTATGTCCTCATCCTTACAATCCACAGATAATAGTTCTCACCAGAAAAATGGGTGGTGAAGACAACGAACTGTTGGAGGCCATCTTTGTTTTGGAGCTTTTTTGTATAAGGTTTTTTCTCTCCAACTCTTTCGCTTGTCTCCTCTCTTGTTTTTCTCTCCCAAGCAACATCTAAGCTCTTCATACAATGTTAAAGTGTTAACAATGGAGGGGATTAAATTAGAGTAAATGCATAATATATTTTAATGATGCAACGATGAGATACGAATGGAGAAGAAAAGTTTTGTATATTATCAGAAGAGGATACTTCATAGTTACAAAAAATTCAACTACTATAAGAATGAGTGTGTTTGCTTCCATGTATGGATTTGAAGGAGAGTGAATGGATGGAGTTGAGAGTCGTACTTCTCAGTCAATAAAAAGGTAACAATTACAAGTGTTCTTCTTGAACATGTAATGTGTTGGAGAATGAAAAAGTAGAAACTAAGGAGTAAATTATACATCTTGTCAGCAATCATATTTTAGTATTTCAAATTTAACAAATTATTATAATTAAAATGTATAATGTAAATATCCCTAAATCACATGATCTAATTATATCCAGATAATAGGGATCTCATTATATCCCTCAATCATAGGAATTTGATTACATTTAGGTGTTGTTATTATATTTCCAAAATTAATTGTCCAATATTATATATATATATATATATATATGATGTAGAAATAAAATTATTCTATTCTACCATAATATTTGAGAGACTCCTCCAAGGTTGTCACAAACAAACTATTTTAATTAAATAAACAAAAACAAGAATGATGAAGAAGCATATACAAAGATTAACGAGGAAAGAGCCAACAGACGATAAGCCCAACAAATGATAACTTCAACAGATGAAGAAATATTCTTAAATTCTAATCGGGTGGCACATTTTAAAATTGTGATTTGAGGTAGTTAGTAACCACAATGAATACTATTTTGATACTTAATTAATGAAGCACCCAAGAGTATCAATACCCGATACATATCCAATAGCAAATCATGAAACAAATGCAAGTATTGATGTTTCAAAGGTGTGAAGAATGCTTTCTCTGCATTGTTTTTTCCTTTTTTGCTAATGCTTCCTCTGTCATGTATAACGCCGCTAATTGTTTACTATTTTTAGAAACTAGTGGAAACATATTTAATAATCAATGGTCCTCAGCACAGAAATAATCTTAGCTCAAAATGTCAAACAAATAATCAAGTTGCCATTACCATGGCAATTGAAAATTCTTTCTAGGTTTAATTGATTCAAAGGCAGCATCGCTTATCTAAAAGCCAGTAGAAACAATTTAAAAAGTATGTCTATAAGTAGGCAACATAGAAAGTTTAACGCTTGTGAAGACTGTGTTTCTAACATGTGTCAAATCTCAAACACATAGAGAATGCATACCGTTGGGGCCATCAACACCACCAGGAGGTTCTTTGTGGAATGCATACCATTGCATCTTTCCAGCACCAACATCTGAAGATACAAAGTATTGTTTGTGTCCCAAGAATACCCGGTATCTTCCAGAAAAAAAAGGTTCAAGTAAGCTTCTCAACTCATTATAAATACATATACAATATATGAATAGTGGTCAACATACCCAACAGTTTCAATGTCAGCAGGCACAAAATCTGCAATGCCAGTGTAACAAGTGTAGCCAGAGTAAACAGCTTCTTTGTGCCCAAATAATTGCTTCCTCACCTATACAAAAAATCTACAATTAGATTAAATGCAGAATTTACAGTGAAAATCTTACTTAAATAATGACTGAAAGAATTCACTACTTCACAATTAAAGAACAAGGCTAACACACATATGAGCTCCACTGTACTTCTCATGTTTAAGCATGACTTTCATTTACTTTCATGTGGGAAAAATTATTTGCTAAAGAATAAGATCATAATCAGAGAAGAATTAATAAGACCTTCGACCATATACCATCCGCTCCAACCAATATATCTCCTTCATATTTCTGACCATTCTCAAGTTCTACTGTTACCTGAAATCGTGGAAATGCTGGATGAGAAAGTAGTACATGTCAATCAATTGATGTTTAATCATATTAGTCAGCCAATGCATATTCAATAAGAAAGAAATAAGAGCTCAATAAAATGCATGTCATAATAGATAACAGCATGAGGAGAATCTTTAACAAGCTCTCTTTAATTACCTTGTTTCCATCATCCACAAAATTAACAACATTACTAGCATTCATAATGATATCTTCCCCAACTGCGCGGGCAAGGATCTCTTGTAAAACCATTCGACTAATAACCCTTGTGACTGGAAGCCCACGTTCCACAGCTGGAGTGAATGTATCAAACTTGACGTACCTGATGACGAACTATATATCAATTCATAGCAATAAATGCTATATAATTTATTTAAGAAAATTGTAAAAAGATTTTTTTCTTCTGAATTTGATATTAAGGAGCAAGAACCCTTTTCATGTTGTCTGTGGAAGAAAGGTAAATTTACATTAGCATAACTACCCTTTTCATGTTTGCTAGAATAGAAGTGATTATATGATTAATTATCTTATTAAGTCACTGAGCTTCCCAACTTTAAAATGAAGAATTTACTCACTAAGTGTAATCAATCTCATTAACAAACAGGATGTTAATACACTTATTAACTAGGAGCACCGACACAAACACTGTAAAATATCTGAATTTGCCTTCCAGTTGAGTTTACTGCTACTGTTGTTACATTTCAGAGTTCTTTTAGTGTACTTCCTGCAACGGTCATGGTATTAAAGTATGCCCAATCAAAGTTCTCAATTGATATTAATACACTTCTTTTCCCTCAGCCGTGATTTTTTTTTTCTAGATTAGTTTTCCTAATAAAGTCTTTAATGAGGAAATATTTAATAAATAAGGATGTACCTTTTCTTGCCTTCACTGGGGTTTTATTCCAGAGAGTTTTAAAATTTTAACAGAACACACTCTTAGGCAGTGAACATGCAAGGGGAGTGTTCAAAATATCCTTATCTTGTATATGTATCATCATCTGTTAGATTCTAATTGGTGCTTTCTGATAAGGATATGACTTAATTTGTTTCCTTTAATAAGGATATGACAGAAGATTGTTAGCAACATAATGATAATATCAACTTTCAAACGATCATGTCTATCAAATGTGGCAAATAGGTTTTCAACCACCATCTATCCTAATGTTGCCAAGAATGAATACCGTTGCCTCACAGTTCAAACTAATTAATTGGTTTCTGAGAGTCCAGCTTCAGCACCTTAAATGCCTAGCATTTCCCATTCAACATTCATTAAGGTTAAATCAGTATGAGCATCCCTGTTGCATGCCTAAATATAGAAAAGAAGAAAAACGAGGACACTTAAATCACTGATTCAATTGAAATATGAACTTAACCTTTTCACTCACCAAGAACCAGAAACCCCATCTACAAGTCCATTGATTCTATCACCGGTGATGCAACCAACTCTCATAACTTCCTCTGCAACCTCTGAATCTATAGCTTCCAAAGCAGCCAAAGCATTGCTCTGAATCTGAATTGGACCCCTATACTGTCCCTCCCCTCTTATAGCACTCAGGTCCTTCTCAAACACCACCACATCAAACCCCTTTTTCTTCGCAGCCAACGCAAAGACCAACCCTCCAATCCCTCCACCAGCAACAAGTACCCGAAGCTGCTTCTTTGAAGCGGCCCCACTTCCACCTTGTGACGAGGGTGAAACACTTGGTGGAGCCTCTACCACCGCACCTTTCACAAGCATCACTTTCCTCCTCTGCTTCCTGGTTCTGCATCCCAGGGGACAGTTATAGCCAACAAGAAGTGAAGCATCCAATGGAAGTTCTTTATTCAAGGGAACTGAAAAGTGGGTTCTTGAGAAAGCAGTTGTTGAAGGGTTAAGAGAATTGTAACACAAAGTAGAAGCCATGGTTGTTGGTGCGTGTGTGAATGTGTGCCTTGTGTGGCTCAACTCAAAACTCAAAAACTAGGTTGCATTAATCAGGTGAAGTTATATTTATACGATTACAGGTTGAAGTTTTGACAATGAATCGAAATAACAAAATCTAATGACGAATAAACAAGGACAACAGAATCAGTGGTTTAAAGTTAATGGTTAGAAAAATCAGGAGAATGAGGATGATGAAACTAGACGTAAGGTTCGTAATTTGTAATTAACGTGTGAGAAATGAGATCAGTGGTTGCTAGTGTTGGGTGACAGTGACAGACAAATTTTGGTACCTTAATTGTGGTCATGGATGGGAGTGGTGTGTATGTTGTAAGCTCGCCCACGTAGGAAAATCTGAAGCAGGATTCAAACCCATAGAGTAATCAAAATATCCATTTTTATTGGCTTCTGCTACTTTGCTTTGTGGATAAGGACGTCTATCCATTCGCTTAGCTTTTGAAAAAGAAAAATAAAAATTCGTTATAATTTCTTTTGTTACGCTTTCTCACAAGTGATGATCAAATTTTAACACAAAAATTATAAATCATAATTTAAGCGCTTTTTTTATTCAATCTATTTATTTATTTTCTCAATTAGAGATATTTAATATTTTCTTTTCCAATAGATTTATTTTCCAAATTATTCTTAATAATAGTGATATTATTATTATCATTCTTAATTACTTATCCATTTCATTTTAAAATAATCATTTCACCACGATTCAAATTATCTATTATGAATCTAAAATGTAACTTACATATTTAAAACATTTATATTATGAATTTTAAATATAATACAGTGAATCTCTCTCTTGGTGTTCACTTTTATTGTTTTTTAATTTTATTCGGTTTTTCAAATTTAACTGTATTTTTAAAAAAAATTACTTACAAAATAAATAAAAACTATTTATAATCAAATTATTAAAGTTATTTTTGTTTATTATAAAAGCAATAAACACATGTACGTGTATTTTTCATTAGTAAATTTAAAGTCCTTATGTGTTATGAATTATAATAAAAGTAAATATTTATGTTGTGTGATCTACGACTGAAAGAGTGGATGATATATAAAGATGAGATTAATAAATACAATAGTTTTACTATTTTAATTATTATATATTCAATTTTTTAAAATATTGAACCAACAAGATAGTGATCCTAATACTTTTATGCTAAGCCGTATATATATATATATATATATATATATATATATATATATATATATATATATATATATATGATTGAAACTGATCTCAATTTTCAATGCGCATGGCTCCCATTATAAATTCTTGAGAAATCGAATTAATAAAACCATAATACGAAAAGTATTAAATATATATTTGAAATTTGTCAAAATGTCAGCCAAATACAAACTTGATCAAATAAACTTGAATGCGGGGTGCTTGAGAATAAATTTTTATAGGATATAAATGTAATCAATTTAATTGTTTATAATTTGATACTATATATTTGTAACTATAAATATTAAATTTCAAATAAATTTAGTATTATTAACGCATATATATAAATTTTAAAATATGTATTATTTATGAAAGTAAAATTGGTTAGGATGGATAAAGTGGACTCTAACCTACAAATAATACAAATATGTAGTAGTATAGTATTATAAGTTAATAGAGGATGAAGATCAATAAATATTCTCTTTTGGTCTTCCAAGAAAAAGAAGAGACACCGTCAATACAAAATAACCATAACCAGGAAATGACAATTGTTCTTAGAAAGTAAAATACCTTATCACGGTCTTTGAATTCCAACTTATTTCTTTGAGACTTTGCATAAAATGTGTTAGAATGTGAATAACATAATATAGTTACAGACGAGTACGGTGAGATGAATTAAGTGACTAATGAATTGTATGTAACTATGAGATGAGCAAAATCAAATCTTATAGCAAGATACTAAGAAAATGTTTCAAAGCTTCTAAATCTTTCATGTTAAAGCACAGTTAAGATAAAATTTAAAATTAGTAATAACTATAGAATCATTTTTAAAACTGATTAAATCATCAATATAAATATGAAGAATCATACTATGTCGTTCAAGAAAGAACAAGTAATCTACATAGAATTAAACAAAATGTTTATAAAAGTAATTAAATTAAATAAAAATAATTAAAGTTCAATTATTATATGAATGAGAGATCTCTGTTAGATATTGGTGGGTTTACATATATAGGGTTTAAATTGGGTGAGGTTATATATAAGGGAAGTTTTTAGACTGCTGAATTTAATTCATGATAATAAGTTATACACATGCATGTATTATGTCTTTTATTTTAAGCTAATGGTTTTTCTTTTCATTACCTAAGGGTATATTTTTCCAACTATTCTATAAAGTTGTTGAACTAGAGAAATTTTATAAGAAAACAGTCTTGTAATTGTTACATCATGTTTGTGCTTAAATATGCTTATTTTGATCTGATGAGTCCATTTATGATAACTTAACTCCCAAACACCAATGATATTCTAGGTTGTTATTTTCAACATAGTATTAAAATAAGTTCAATCATTGGCAGGTTAAGGGGATGGGTTGGATTGATTTATTTTTTAGAAGGAGTCTTCTAGAAAGCAAGATCTTAAAGGACAAAAAAGGAGATTTAAAAAAAGGATGCATGACAAAAACTCAATGCATTTATAAACAAAGACACTTGGAGACACAAGAAGCATCCCAAAAGTAATGATTGAAGAAAATAAATGAATGTGAAAACAATCTCTAAGCAATACTCACTATACGTGTGGCTGAAAGTGACCACAAGTGTAAGGTGAAATATTGCATATTTCATTTCATCCATAGTTGTCACCCATAATTTTTTCAGTATTCTAAGAATGGCAATGTATCTATTTAGAAATGTGGTGTGTGATTCTCTTAGAAATTTTTGTGATATGTTAATGTGAACTCTTTTTCGAATTTTCTTGAACTTCCTCAGACTTGACTACACCTAGGTTGTGAGCTTCCATGTCATGTGGGCAAGCCGTCCATAGTTTGACAAAAAAAAATGTTAAAGCTATAATAGAACTTGTCATGATTGTGACTCATTTACATTCTTATCCTATATAAACTTGTTCCACTATTAATATTGAATACTCATATTATTAATGTGTTTTTGTTATATACAAAAAGATTTATCATTAGATTATGATAAATTTTTAATATCATACTTGAAGTTTTTTTTTCAAGATCTTAGAACATGGAAAAATAATTAATAGTGAGAAATACTTGAATTAAATTTCATATGTACATTTTATGCAACATATTTTGAATCCCACAATAATATCAATACCTTTCATGTATTTGGTAATATCAATTGGGAAAATCCTAGAAAACTATTGTTGGACAACATGATACAAAAAATAAGAAAGAAATTAACACATTGGAAGGGCAAGCAATTAACATCTGCCGGAAAGGTATGCTTGATTAAATTCGTTATTACTGCTCTACTATATTATTTTTGTTTCTCTTCAAAGCTCCAAAAGCAATGGCAAAGGAAATTAGGAAAATTCAAAGACAACTTTTGTAGGTATGGAGAACACAATCGAAAATAGCATGAGTGAAATGGTCAATAATTTGTAAACCTAAAGAATTATGAGGATTAGAGATAAAAGATTTATAAAGTTTTAACAAAATATACTTGTAAAGTGGAAATGGAGATATACAACAGAAAACACAGGTTTGTGGAAGAGTATATTAGAATCTAAATATGAAGATTAGAGAGTATATTAGATTATATGGTGGAAGGATTTGAAAAAAACTTTGTGGGGTAGAGATTGGGAAACATGATTTCACATATCAATCAAATTTTGGCATGATACATGGAATATTATGCTTTGTTTAAAAAATACCCTAGACTATATAATAATCCAAATCTTAATATGGCAACAATTTTAGATACATGGATTGGAATAATAATGAATGCAAATGGAAATTAGAGTGGAGGAGGGAATGATTTGAGTGAGATTTGTTTCAAGTTGAATCATACAGGAATGAATTAATAAGGTATTTATCAAAAATACAGGGTCAAGACTATTGGATATGAATGTGAGAAGACACAAATGCATATACAGTCAAATTTGGATACAAAATATTATAAAATAATATAACCAGAGAAACTAACAATTTTTTTTAGTTACAATGGAGAATAAATGCAATCCCTAATGTAAAACACTTTGTATGGAGAATGAGCTAAAATAGAATTGTAATCAAGGATAACCTTGACCACAGGAGAATAATGGTACCGTATAATACATGTGTGTTTGTAGAAAACAAGGTGAAACTATCTAACATTTGTTTTTAAATTGTAAAGTGTCTACCATGGTTTGGAAGTATGTAATAAGTGGATAGGTCTTAAGACAATTCAACATAATTATATCACACAACACTTCCATCAGTTCTATATGCTTGAGATGAATAATAATAGAAACATTTTCTGAAAAACTATGTGGATGACAATAATGTGATGTTTAGGAATGCCATCACATTGATGGATAGGAAATATATAAAACTGCTCAATTGAAATCTTGAGCATGGATTAGAAATAAATTTTAAAATGGTAAGTTCTCATTCTGATTGGTGCATTTGTCCAATGACATGCATTATAAGAATACAAAAGTGAAGGATTGAATTTATGTGTTGCATTGTTTTGATTTGCTTATAATATACATAATGTATGACGGAAGAATATTAGTTGTTGTTGGTCTTTTATTTTTGATGTGCAGTACAAAAGCTTATGATCCCACCTAACATATAAAGTACAAGAAAGTAGGGAGATTTGAAGTACTAATAAAGAGCAATCGAAGAGACAAAGAAAATATTCCTTTTCTTATTCAATTTTTGTATATGTTCAATTTGTAAGTTTTTGAATAGGTTTCTCTTGAATTTGTTTAGATGGACATATATATAGATTTTTTATGAAGCATCATTTATCGTTTGTATTATGCAGTTTATTTACAATGTATCTATTGAAAAAAAAAAAACTAATTTGTTGCAAGAATGAAAATCAAGTCATTAACATATTCACAACAAATATAGTCATCTTTGAAAGTTGAAAGAGCTGTTTTATATCATGACTTCAAATTGATACAAGTATATACCAATCTAGAAAATGATCGTTAAAATAATAATTTATTTAATATAATATATTGAACTGGATATTATTAGTCTAATGATCGAGAGGTTACTATGCTGCACAATATTGTTCTATAATACATGTGAGAGTATTTTGTTTTATCTATATTTTTTCAATTTTTTTAGTAGGTAAACTTAGTGTTTTCTTAAAATATTTATGATTTTGTAATGTATCTATTTTAAAGGTTATATTATGAAGGAAATATATAAAAAAAAATAGAGTAAATCTTTTATAAAAAATACTATGGTTTCTACTGACATAAAGTAACCATCAATATGTCTTGTTTTTTTATAAGTTTGTATTCTGAAGTTTGATATATAAACATGTAGTAAAAACAAATTTAAAACAAAAGAAAAAAAAAACAGCTGTTTAAGTAGATTTTTTAATCTCCCAACACTAATTCTTCCAATTCTGACAAAGAGACAGTACAGTAAAAAAAAAAAAACTCTGCTTTCCATCATTGTTATCCGATATTACCTTAAATATATCTGTTTTAGAATTTTGATGAAATCAGTAAATATAAATTAAAGTAATTTGTAATTTGTAATTTAAAAAAAAAATGAAGTTCGGTGTCTGTCCTGTCTGGACAACTCTCATCTCATAAATTGATTTTAATGGTGTTTGTTCCTGTGTAGGTTTGATTGGAATGACTTCAAACAGATATGTGTTGCCGATCCCTCTATTTTTCTTCTGGTGTTCACCTTTTTCAAGGATTTGGTATGGGTCTTCGGGATTCTCAAATCAAACAAAAACATTGGGTAGAGATTCTTAAATAATAACAATACTTTTTGATATCATAAAAAAAACATATAAATTCAAATTTGATACTGGATACAATGTTAAATTACACTCCAATTTATATTTTAAGACAGTAAAAGAATTTAGAATTTAGTTTAGATTTGTTTGAAAGAAGAAGCCCAATGACCAAACACAATAATGTTAGAAGTGAAATGGTGTATGTGCAGAGGACAACTGTTCCCTCTTGCCAATTTTGTAATCACAAAGTCACAAATGTCACCGCTACTGTAATTAAAATTGAAAGCAAATAGGACCCTTTCATGGCGTGAAAAATAAAAAAAAAAAAGGTGAGAGCCTGCGGTCCACTGCATGTGAATGGCATTTGGAATATACAGACGACATGACAAGTGCAAGGATGGGTTTCTAGCAAATCTACAAAATGTTTCACAGATGATGTCCACGTCTTGCTCCTTCTAAAGTCACCTTTCTCACTCATTATTCCATCTTCAATGAATGGTTCTTTTCCTATCAAAAATATATAGTTACTTCACTGGGGTTCCAACAACGTGACTTGTCTCCTCTCGCAATATTTAACATGTCCACATTCCGGGAATGTCGATCCCTGCGCAAAACGTTGCTTATTAGAATCGATTCTCATCACTAGATTAAGACAGGTAATTAACTACCACCGTGCTTAGCAACAAATCAAGTTAGTTAGTACCTACTCCTGATTTTCGGGTTTCGACTTTGTTGTCTGTCACATTATATAATAATGTGTTTGACAATTGTTACTCCTTGTTACCTGTTATTACCCTCTTTTTTGGTGTAACAAAACAAAGTGGTTGAGTGATGAAGCATGACTAGTCAAAATCTAACGTTGTTTCTTTTTGGGTACAACGAATCTGATCAGATTTAAGTACATCGATATTTCAACCTCAGTTAAAGTAGATTGCAGAAAGAGGGTTAACATAGATGATGGGTCAAAACATGCTCAGCTTTCCACTTTTGTAGTGAGATTTTCTGTTCTTGAATCTTCTCTGGTGTCTCTCTGGATCGGCAGAGCAATTAACTGTTCCACCACCGAGTGTCATGAAGAAGAGTTCTTCATCTTCTTTCCAGAACTTGGGTTCTTTCCCAAGTCCAGGGGCACCGTATTACAGAGAGAGAAACGTTGGGAGCCAAAAGGGGTGGAGTTCAGAGAGAGTTTCAAAGGCTTCAAGCAGCAGCGGCATCAGTAGAAGACACACTATGGCAGGGTTGATAACACCTTTCGGTGGTGGAAGAACAATGCCCTCCAAATGGGATGAGGCTGAGAGGTGGATTTCTAGTCCAGCTTCGGCTTATGCCGAGAGCAGAAGCTCGCATGCACAACTTCAGCGCAGACCCAAGTCAATAAGTGGCCCAATTGTGCCTCCCGGAGTAGCTGCTTTCTATTCAAATTACTCACCTGTGGTTCCTCTGCGCCAAGGGTTGGTTGTCAGAAACTTGGTAGTGGGTTCTCCCTTCTCAACTGGGGTGTTGGCACCTGTTGCTGTTTCTGTTCACCATTATGATCCACATGATGCCACTGTTTTTGGTTATGACATGGACAATGGGATGCAGTTTTCCACTTCTGTGCTCAACGACAATGGTGTGGTGCTTTCTTCATTGTCCACTGCACCCACCACGTGTTCTCAACTGCCTTGTGACCAGTCATCTCCTATCTCCCAAGGTAAATAGATACAGATCACATTGCCCAACAAGACAAATTCATTCATAAACCAAATATACAATGTTTTTAGTTGCTGTAACTAGGGCTTTAGGTCTTTGGTAAGACATCCTGGGTTTCGAAGTCTTTTCTGTTACCAGTACTTGTTGGCATAGGAGAATCTACATGTTTAAAACTATTCTATTGTTTTAATTTACAGATGAGAAACATGATGAAACGATGAATGAGGAAAATGAAGCATCTAATTTGTCAAGATGTGACAAAGGTACTCAAATGAGCCCTGTAGAGGCAGAGAATGATGCACATTCATCTCCTGTGTCTTCTGCTGCCACTTCAGCTGTGGATCAACAAGAATGCCATTCTCCTAAATTAGAGGTCAGAGATGTGCAAGTTGACAGTCAAGCTACTATTATCAGATGGTCCAAGAGGCACGCAACCAAATTGGCCAAAAAAGACTTACTGCACAGCAAAGACTCGAGAGAGATTAGTGCACAAGCCCAGGCTTCATGTTGGGAAATTGACGAGCCAAACATAGACACTTCCAAGTATCTTACTTAAATACTGAAAACCATATATTTTAAAACTCATATTACATTAGTCACTTTGGTTCCTTGGCTAAAGGGTAGCAGCAGAACAATTTCTGGATATAGAATCAGTTTGGAGGCTGCAAATGAATGCTTTTCGGTTCCTTAAGTTTATCTTGGGCATGATCTTTGAATCTCTTCAATATACAGAGAGCAAAATGCATATGATGCTATTGTTTTACTCATGCATTTATCCATAAATTTCTGCTTTGGCGCAGGTTAAAGAGAGAGGAAGCCAAAATCATTGCATGGGAGAATTTGCAGAAAGCAAAGGCTGAAACTTCTATAAGGAAACTTGAGGTTTTTTCTGTTCATCTCAATTAGTATATGGTAGTTTATTATGCCATGTTTGTATGGAGTCCAACACAAATTCGTATTTATATTATCATTGGTGAAAGCAAGATATTGAATTTATTGAAGGAGGTTGCTATATTTCGGTCTATATGATAGAGCGGATAAAAGTGTATATATAGTACAACAACTTAATCTGTTCTAACCATGATAATAATTGGCACAGATGAAATTAGAAAAGAAGAGATCTTCATCAATGGATAAGATTCTAAACAAGTTGCGAAGAGCACAGTTGAAAGCTGAAAATATGAGAAGTTCAATTCCTGAACAACAGGGCAAAGAGGTTTCCAAATGCAGAGTATTTTCGTTCTCCAAATATGCACCGATATGGTCTCCAAGCAGCTGCTTCGGCAGCAATGCTCAGTGATCGATCCCATGTAAAATCCTAAGTTATGAAGGTTTTGACCAGTTTTTAAAAGAATATATTCTACATTGGCTTGATGAGAATTTGATGGAATTCATTGTCATGTGTTAGAAAGCCTTACACCATTATTTGGACCTAGGTACCTAGGTTCCTATGTATTCTGTGTAAATAAAAACCAGTGGTCGCGACCAACTTTGTTTTTTCAATTTTTTACTGCAGGCAGAATTATCACATGATTCAGAATTGTGTAGGTAAGTTAATATTTACACAACCTTTAGTTAGGTTTTTTTAACTCTCTTGAAAGTTGTTTGATTGCTTTGGACCTTAATGGCTTCATTGTGATATAGTTCTTAAAAAAACATTTAGGTGAACTAATGTGTATACAAGTTACCCTTCACCTATACGAGATTTTGAACTTACCAGAACATGATTCTTGGGGTAACATCTATATTATATTCAACTGTATGTCAAGGAGCTTCCATAACAAATAGTAACATCAGTGATCACCTTAAAAAGAAAATTAGTTTATGCAATAATTTACAGAAGTTATAACAAATAACGTATATAAATTAGGAATGTCACGCTGCAGTAATAGTCTTTTTGTCAAAAGAATATTTAGTAATAGTTGAAGGGTCACGAACCGCTTTAAATGGAGTGATACCAATATTAGACTGAAATGCAATATGGTACCAATATTGAATTATAAACAGTGAAGCATCTTAAATACATCTTCTCCAAACAATGAAACAATGATTGAGTGCTTCAGATTGGCCAATCATCTTATTCCCATCATGCACCACCATCGACTTTCATCATCACCACATCCTTGAAATACTCATCCATTAGAAAAACCTTGGATATGGTCCACAATGCATTGAACCCTCACCCATCGAAAAACCTCACACACGCTACTGAAACTTAGGCAGCAGATCCACAACCACTTACTAGTCCCTCCTCTCCTCGTACTGTTATGAACCAATATGGCTCCAAGTAGCTTTAAACATAGTATGTCATGACTTGCTCATAGACTTCATCATGACACTTGGAGTAGCAGGACCATAAATATTGACATTAGTTATTTTGAATGTTCTATTCTTGGAACTTTTATGCTGTGTTTGCTTTAGGGGATTAATTGTTGGTGATAATGAATTAAGAGATGATTTGAGCCTTTTTTTCACTCCATATGAGGGTGAGATAAGGTAATCATTTGCGGGATGAGATGATTTTTTAATTCTGCATGGTTGGAACTGATTTGAATGGATATTATTTGTAAATATCATTTTATTCTCAATTAAAAAGTCATACTTTCACTTGGAACGAAAAGACTCAGAGAAAAAGGAATTCGATCCCTTCCCTTGGAATCGATTCACAACAGCTTGGAACCAATCTACGAGACTTGGAACCCAACTTGGAACCAATCCAAGAGACCTTGGAACCGATCCAATGATAAAGGATCTTATTCCCATCTTTAGAGAAGCAATCCAATGCACCTTGTGAGAGTGGATTCTATTTGCTTTGATCCACACATGGATTACCAAAAAAAAGTTATTTTATATATATCATTTTTATATTTATTAAAACATTTTTTTAATCTTAATTTTATTAAGGATATTTTGGTAATTTTAATTTTATATCTATTAAAACATTTTTTAATCTATCACATCAATCAAATTACATACAAATTTTTACAAACTTTATTTCCAAACTCACTCACCGTTACCTCTAAATCCCGTAAAAAAAAAAAAAAAAA
>Ga0209589_1001456_pt1 | contig 39095 bp, 29 predicted proteins | sample CowpeawhiteBW_FD_187525 | JGI IMG/M metagenome (GOLD analysis project Ga0209589, IMG submission 187525) | Root nodule microbial communities of legume samples collected from California USA - Cow pea white BW (SPAdes) (version 2) | ecosystem: Host-associated > Plants > Roots > Nodule | place: USA...
GTAATGGAGAGAAAAAAAAAAAAAAAGCTGTTGTATTGATTGAGTCGTTAATGAAAACAGCATATAAATATGTTTTATGTTTTCACACACGATTTGTTTTTTCTTTCTTTTGACAAAAAAGAAATTGAAAGAAAATTATGAAATATTATATTTTTATTTCAATTTGTCTCATACAAAAACATGAAATAAAAATAGTTATTATCAGAAGAAAAATACAAATAAACGACCCCTTAATTTCTCTAAATTAATTGACTTAATTATACTCATTCATTAGACACTATCAAACTTCTCCAGCGACAATCCCGGTGGAAACGCGGCTTTTCTGGTTTCCAAACATGAAGTAAATCGCTAAAAATTGCTTTTGGGTGTTGATATGTAAACTTTAGAATTTAAATAAATGAATTTATTTAATTTTTATATTGTTTTTCTTCATGTCAACGATGCAAATATCACCAAGTGTTGGTCAGGTAGCTCCTATTTTCTTGTGAGTTGAAATCTTGCTTTCCATTTTACAATCTTTTATTTTCATTTTGTTTTCTTTATATGACATCGATCAACTTCATCCTAATGTGAATGTATCCCATCCATTATGTCTTTCTTCCTCTTTTCCACAGCTATATCAAATGTTCCAACTAAAAAACTTAATGTGAATATATAATAATAGAATCTCATTATTCATCGCAAACTTCTGCACAAATACTTTAAGCATGTGAAGGTACATTTTCTCTTTATCGTTAATAGAATATATATATATTAGAAAGTGAAAAACAAATAACAAACAAAAATTGTTAATGTTATATTTCTAAAAATGTGGAACAAATATTTTAATGTGCATGAATTAATTTTTGAATATTGTAAGGGAAGCATAATTGGGTTCCACTAAAACACTCGTTTGCATATATTTTATTTGTAGCTTCAGTTGGGTGAGCAAAGTCAAAAAAATAATATTTATCCCGATTTACACAATGGTTCTTTTCTTGCACACACGAGTCAAAAATATTTTTGAATCCTGAAATTGTAATCAATAAAAGTATTAGTTATGATCATACTAGAATACTAAAAAACACAAGAATTTCTTAATTTCTTTTTTTCAAGAGATTAATGGTAGATGTTGTTTACCAAAGTTTTCGGGAGAATTTCTTATTTTCTGAGAGAAATTGTAATTATCCAAATTAATGAAGAGTGAATGTGAGAGTTGGGTTTGCAGCTCTTGTAGCTTCCCGGTGAGTTTGTCTGAGTAGTGTTTAACCTTTTGATTTATATCTTCATTGCATTTTTGGGAATATGGTGTCCTTATAACACATGTTGGTGTACATCCAATTTGACCAATTCTATTAACCACAAACTTTCGAGCTCCAAGATCATAAATTCTCTAGGGAAAAAGAAAGAACAAAGGAAACACGTTTTACAAATTCTTTGGGAAAAATTAAATACTTATGATATGTAAAATAATTAATTGAAAGGTGACATATTAAAATATAACAATTAATTCATGTGATAAATCAACATATAATTCAAAACATTTAATCAAAGATTACCTTGATATGTGAAGCCAGTTGCTCAAGTAGGTAATCTGCATATTTTTCTAGATTTAGATTGTTATTGGTTCCATTTGGGTACTTGAAATAATTCAACATGTAATCATTAGATCCAATTGATAAGAGAAATATGGAATTGAATAAGTAATGCCTTAGTTCTGTTCGGTTATGTATGCTTCTTGGAAGATCGTTGGCCACAGTTGAGGTGAAGTATTCAATTTGTTTGTCTAAAGACAAACAATCTCCCTTTGTCACAAAATCAAAATATGATGAGAAATAAATTGAACAAGAAATTTTTATTTATGGGACAAATATGGTTTTTAATCATGAAGTTGCTTTCAAAAATTATATTTTTTTTCATTGAATATATGTTTATTTGGTTCATGTATTTTATAAAAGTTATATAAAATATCTTTTTAACAATCAACAATTGAATTATTTAATATATGATAAATGAAGTTCCAAAACGAATTAGAATATAACTTCTATCCATGTGTTGTTTGTTAAAGGGATATTTGATATGACTTTAATAAAATGGAAAAAAAAAATATACAGTTTTTAAAGATAAAACATAATTTTTGAAAATAATTTGATAAAAAAAAAGCATACTAAACTCTATATTTATTTATTTTGAATCTTACTGATCTGGTTGAGTTCAAGATTCCACGAGAGCCTCATGCATAGTTAATTCCTATGACTATTTGATGTCTCTCAAACTTGGACAAACCCAAGTATGGAGGTGGCATTGGCAAACCCAAACTAATAGCTACAAAAGGACAATAAATGCATAAAAATCCCCATTATATTTTCTTTTTTATGTTTGGTGGAAACATTAAACCTTAACCAAACAAAGACAGACATAATGTTTGAGAAGAAAGATGGAAAAATTACCAATAAGGTCAGCAAAGGTTTTGCCATTGCTAAACCTTCCTGTGGAACAATTATTGAAGTCAATGCCATAGGGAAATAAATTTGCCTTGGCAAGTGTGTTGAGATTGTTGTTGTTTCCCGCGTCTACAGTTGAATCACCAAAAACGTACAAAGCTGGTACAATCCTATTTCTATAATGTGAGGCATCGACCAAAAATGCTAATTGTTGGGTTATCATTATGGAAATAACCCACATAATTTTTAAGCTTTTTACCATTTTGTTTTCTTTTGAGAAATTGAACAATGGAAATAATGTCTTAAATAATGGTTTTTGGGTAAGCATTATTGTTTATTAACGAAAAGTACAACTCAAATGTGTGTAGTTATATCTCAGCATGCTTCTTTGTTTAATTCGTGTTTTGGGTCCAAATAGAGTTTTTGGTATTCCTTTCCAAGTTAGGTAAATGATAACTCATTCTTCTTTTTATTCTTCCTTTTTCATATCTATCTTTAGCTCCATCCTTCTTAATTTTTCTTATTTCATTTTTAAAGTTATATTTTCTTATTTTTGTTTTTGTATAAATATATCTCCTATTAGTTAGATAGTAGCTAGATATAGAATATTTCTATCTAATCAAATTTAATTTTATGGTATTTTTTTAATTTAAAATCTCTACACTATGAATTATTTTACTCTCTGATAAATAATTAATATTAACAATTAAGTTTTAAGAAAGTGAATTGCAAAAGTAAAATGTGTGTGTAATTAATCATTATTTTTTAAAAATTTATTTCTCTCATAATTTTGTTTCTGAGGCACCTCTTATATTTTAAAAAAATAACTTATATATATATATATATATATATATATATATATGTATGTATAGGTATATATGTATATATTTAAAAAATTTGTTCTTTTGAATATTGTTATGATTTATACTTTTTTATGTCTTTTGTTTTTTTATCAAGTAAAAGTAATGATTTTTAAATTCTAGCAAGTTAGCACGGTGTTAAATCAACGTAACATATTAATCGTATGAGTCCAATGATTTTTAATTTTAATTGAGGATGTACTTTGAATAAAGTTAGAAACTTTCATGTGATTGAATGCGTTTTTGCCAATAATTGAGAATGTACTTTAATTACGAGTGAAAACTTTAACAAGAATAATTTAAGAATGTACTTTGGTTAATTATAGTTTTACTTGATTTAAGAGGTACAATATTGAGCAACCAGACTCCTATCCAATTTGGTCGAGCAATTAGTCTTCCAAATAATGATATACCTATTGGTTGAGCAACCAATGGTTAAATATACATTGAAGTTGTTCGAAATCAGTTTTAATCAAGGAACAATCAAATATCGAATCACGAAAAGTGGAATATTTAGTTTATTCAAGTGCTTTGGTCTCCAAAATCCTAAAGCTAAGGCTAAGGGGGCTATTATGTTAGGCCTACTGGTAATTGGGTTAATAAGCCCAATGCCAATTAGGTTAATAAGCCCAATGCTGATTGAGTCAATAAATGATTTTGGTCTGAAGAACTATCAAGCATCGTGATTCTTAAAGCTAAGGCTTGAGGGGTTGTGTGGTGATAGTCGCAGTGGTTGATGTGCCCGACTAATAGGAAATAGGCCAATCACATTGATTGGGATTAATATTAGTAGTTCAAGCAAGGTTTAAGACAATTTATGGCTAATAAGGATATGTCACGTTAAGGAATTGAGGGGACAAAGATTAAAGGGTCATGATGAAATAGTTTCTAAGGAGGAAGGGAAAAGGGCTGAAAAAATATAGTTAAAAGGGGATTGAGAATGAGGAGAAGAAAAAGACACAACTTTGAATGCTCTGGCTAATTGGTCTCTTACCTTGCTATAACAATAATATTACATTTCAAATGTTCTTTTGTGTTTTTTCCATTGCTTCAATAAAAGCCTAAAACATGAAAACAACTCTACTCCCATTTGTACCCCCCCTTCCCACTTGTTAAGCCATGATGAAATTCATTTTCTTCAACTCAATAAAAAACAATTTCTTCTACCAGCAACCTATAAGGATGTGGTTTATAGACAATCAATCCATCCATGGATGACCTCAAAGTTCCTTAAAGGTAAACAAATCAAATTGATCTTATACTTTTGTTCAGCCTCAACTACTACACACTCTAAACGCACGAATGAAGTTACTATAACACCTGTAGTTGGTGTAGAGACCACCAACTTGATCTAACTCTCTAATAGTTAAACTAAGGCTTCAAACATATGTAGACGTTAAAAAAGAATGGATTCTCACATTATAAAAAAAGCACAAATAGTTGTGCCTCAAATATGAAAAACTTACCTCTAACTAAACTATCAAATTGTGAATTTTCAACCCCACCGATGGGAAACATTGCTAGCTTTTCGGAATCTCTAATTCATTCCTTATGTTTCCTGGTACACTCCACTAAAAGGGGTTGCTCCCAGCTTAATTCTAGAATCCTTGGTTGCATGGTCATGTATATTGCATCTAGTGCAAGTCACATCTAAAATTAGTTGAGGAAAAAATTGAATCATATAATTGGTTCAACACACCTGAAACATTTGATGGAAGACAATGACTAAGAATTGAAGTTCCCACATATACAAAACTAAGGTCTAAAGTACAACTTCCATTTATTTGTGTTCTTTGGTTTTCTATTTTTCAATCCCCCTACCACCTTTCTTTATGCACTAGAGTAAGGAACTTTCTAATCGACATGGGAATCATTACCTCCTTAAGCTATGGTTTCGGTCTATTTTCAACCTTTTTGCACCTCCAAGATTTATTCATGACTTTAGTATACAATCTTGCTACATCCTCAAACCAAGTATCATAGGTGATTATAATATTCCCTTGCTCCAACTACATGAATTTGATTTCCTTTGTGCATCTGACATTATCAAGAAATTAATCCTCCAAAAACCTCATTTTAAAACTCTCCCAGGGTACAACTTCTCCAATCATTTGCCTCATACCCATCCTCCCAAACTCAATCTTTCTCAAGAGCATGTAAATGACATGTGACAATTTTCTCTTCTGAAAACATCAAGTGGCCTCACAGATTATCACAATGTCCCTAACACATCGATATACCTTATTGGGGTTTGACTTTGCATTGTACTTAGGAGGATTGTGCTTCATGAAATATTCAAACTTAAGGAAGATTGTTATTGACGAAACGAAGATGCTTTTTAAGTTAGTATTGCACTTTCTAGGTGGTGTAGATGTTGTTGGAATTTGGATTTTCTACTGAATTTTTATGTGGTGTTTTTCTGTTGTACTTTCAAAATACATTGATGGTCATTGATTTTGATGTTTTAAAATACATTAAAAGTATCTTTAAATTATTAAAGTAATGTGTTTTTAAATTATTAAAATTATTGTCATGATTTCTATTGTTATTACTAGAAAAGGCATATCAGTTGTCGGAGGAGTGGTCGATGGTATATGAAGAAGTTACACAAAATAAATATGAAGAAGCCAAGATTCTAGATTATTACTCTAACTACAAATTTCACGATCCATCTCAAATCATTGCTTGCCCGTCATACATATACATATATGTATTAACATATCAAGTATATTCCCCAAAGAATATCTACTGATGCCTTTCTAAATATCTATATTAACAAGCATCACATAGTTCTGTCCCATGAGTATAAGATAAGTTTAAGACATACAAAATTTGATACTCTTAGTATGTTAAATGTACAATAAATTCTCATTCACCATCTTACCACTCGATATCTTAATTTGTATGACTTATGTTGAGATGTAATATTTTTATTTATTATGTATAGGATCCTTTCTTTAGGGTTAGGGTTAGGACTGGGCCTTGACTCTTTGTATTCTGCTTACTATCTTCTTATATAAACAGTAGTAAAACAGTAACAGTGACATGTTTTTCACTGTTTCATTTATCTGAAATCTCTTCAACAACTTAAAATATTAGTATGACCAGAATCCCTTTATAGATTTTACTACATTATACACAGAATTACTCTTGACTGGTTACTCTAATTTACACGTTTAATACAGAATGTCAGTCACATTTCAGTTTTGTATTTTTCCATATTTTATTGCTTTTACAAAATTATATATTCCAGAAATCATGTTTAACGTTATAGATACATTTAGTAAATCTATTGTATTCTTGGAAACCTACTAAGTGTGATATAATATTGTTGCATGGTTATATTATCTTATCATGAAGTTTTGATATTGAATTTGGATATGATACTCAATTTCCTATTTCGATAATCTCTTCCAGAAATACTATAATGAATTAAAAATAAAAGAAATAGTCATTTAAAAAAAAAATCCCCTTTATCGGTTCCATTTCCAAAAAAACTCTTGTACCAACAAACACCCACTTACTTTCAAACTTAGGGGAAACACAGATTTATTCCACTATAAATTATAAAATCGTCGTTTTACAATTTTTTTTTCTTTTGCAATCGTCACATACTTTGTCTTTTCATCGAGAGAGATCGACAACAAACACACATAAGTCAGACGAAAAACATATCATATATATTTGATATAGTGTCCTATCTACACTGAATGATCCGACATTAATCTGATGCAGAAAATTGTGTTGAATATAAAACTCTGAAATAAGTGAATCAAAGAGTTCACATTTGAACAACGTTAGTGTACTAAGAGTGCGTATCCATGCGTGCATGCATGCACGATGATCCATTCTGCAAGAAATTTATAACATGTGATGAGTCTTGAGCCAACCTTCACGGTCCACGAATGCTGTACTTGCCATTTTCATGAGAGTTGATGCATCCAATTTCTTCAACCAACTCACTCTCCCAGACAATGCCGAACCAGGACCAAAATTATCGTACTCCGAGAATGCCACTCCATCTCTGCATAAATCTCAAGTTTCGAACTACATATCAATCTTGTAACTTGTTTCCTCAAGAATAAAAAATCTTAAGGTAATTAACTTTACCCTTTGGATGAAAAACCATAAATAGAATGGAGAGAAAGTAAAAGGAGAGATAGAAGAAAAACTTACACATCGGCAGAGGAATTCCATGGCTGCCAACCTAGTGGTTGGATGATGGAAGACATTTGTGTTTTGTAGAAAAGAACTCTAGCATAAGCTCTCCATGGTCTTCCTAAATAAGTTTTACCAACTCCATAGACTTTGCAGTTCTTGAAAACAAAACCATTTTCATCGGCTGGATTTGTTCTCCCCTGCGCTGTGATGAAACCGATAATTGCTTTACCTGGACACGCTTCACGAACTGATATGCTACAACTCTGAAAATATATACATATCATATGATGTAATATCAATAATTTAAATCTCTTTCAATCTTAATTAATTCATTCATTCATTCAATTTAAAACTCATATTTCTAATAATTACCTCATATAAAGATTGACCAGCACCAAAGATGAAATCCATAGCACCTTCTATGGCACAACAATTGAAGTAGTGTCTTCCTTTATCATCCCACAGAGTGTCTTGCAAACCATAGAAGCCAACACCATAGAAAGATGACCTATCTCCACTTATCATTGCAGCTACTGCAGGTTTCATCGAGTTCCCATTTTTTGGATCATTGAAAGTATTCTGTTCAACATTGTCAGAGCAAAATTAGATATTCTCGTCAACAAAATAATTATACGTTCTTTTATGAACAAGACTACAAATTAAAACCCAGTATCAAAGATAAAATATATTTACAATCATTAAATTTGAAATTAATTATAATCTCAACTTTATTTTTTATTAATTAATGACCATTATTACATTTTGGTGGGGCAATCTAAAATGGTTTTAGAAAATATTTATAATAAATTAAGTTTCCTCCTATTTTATTGAAAAATACTTGGCAACTGATTGTATAATGTAGAAATAAATTAAATTATTATAAAAAAGGAAGGTGGTTGACTTTTTTTACAGTTCCAATCATAAAAAAATTACCCCTCTAAATTTTTATGTAATTTTATTTAATTTTCTCCATTACCAATAAGAAAAGCCTACCTCGTTAATTACGGAAAATACAAGCAATATAAAAATTGATAATAACAGTAATAATAAATTCTAATTTTTCTTATATTTTCTAATTATAGAGGAGGATTTGCATACACCACCACTTAAGTATATGAAAAATTTAAAGCAATATAAAGAAAAAAATACACTATAAGCACATAAAAACACTGTCTTGCAGACTATTGGCTACTGTGATGAAGAGAATTAAGTATACCAAGAGTTTTCAATATTTTGAATAGCAACCTGTTAACATGCAGCATGAAACTGTTGATTGTAACTCATTAAAGGGGTAGAGAGAATATGTATGGACAAAATGTAGAACGAAAAAAACATGAATGGAATAAAACAAAAAAAAAATAATTAAAGCAGTTTGTAATATCAAGGTAAAACAGAAGAAACAATAAAGGTAATTAAGAAACCGTAAGAGGCATTTATATCTGACCCTGAAGCTAATGGTCTTAACCACAATGTCGTTAGCCATGGTTAAGAATGTAGGACTCTGTGCACTTGAATCATGGTCACCCCACTCAACAAAAGTCTTATCTCTTCCCATTCCTTTCAGGATTATATAAGGCTTGTCTTCTGGGATCTTCAACTTCTCCCTTTCAATGGACACAACACAACACAACCAAATTTTTATCAGTTAGTTCAGCAGAAAATGCTTCAGAGAGTGTTTGATTAGTTCTGCATAAATGAGTATAAAAGCAGCAAATTGATTTTACCTGTAAGTGCCTTCATTCACTTTGATGTAAATCCACTGCTTGTTGTTGGAAGGGACTGAATCAATGGCAGATTGTATCTTGGAGAAGTCTCCATTACCAGATTGATCAACCGTAATTATCCTCTGATAAGAAGCTGACTTATCACGAAATTGTTTTTGACGGTGATGATCATGATGGTTATGATGATGATGATGACGATGACGATGATAATGATGATGGTAATGATGATGACTATCAATATTGTAGTCAATATGTGCTGACACTACTTCATTACAAGCCAAAAGAAAGATAGTTACGATAGAAGACAGTGCAAGAAACATGATGAGGGAAAAAAACAAGTTTTTATTTTTCTGAGAATAGGGAAATTCAACTCTTTTCTTTGAGTGAATATGGACAAACTCAGGAGACTTGGTATTTAAAGAGAGGTTCTTTAATGGTGATGAAGACAAGTAGGGAATGAAGGGTTTTTATATTAAATTCAATATGTGAAATGGGAACTTTTTTTTAATACTTTGTGATTCTCAAAAATCATATACATGAAGATTAAGAGAATATTTTTTATATATATAAAGAAAAGATAATTTTTACTTTGGATCTTCAACAAATTTATACCTTTTAAGTGGAAAAAATGTAAATGAAATAAAGACTCCCATTACTATTAATATATTATTGCATTTCAATATTAACTTTAATATGTTTGACTTCTCAATTTGTCAATTTTTTTTAATTGCATTTTTTTATTTTTTGACCAACTTCCATTTGTGTATATATTTTTTCCTATAAAGGGTTATCAATTATTTATTATTATAATTAATAACATGGATTCTTGTTGAACAAAGTAAGAATATTTTTTCACCACATTTCCCCAAATAAAATAAAATTATATATATATATATATATATATATATATATATATATATAAATACACAATTTTTATAAATAGGCTAAATTGCATATGACTTCATCTAACTAAAACTATTCATCTTTTTATTTTTAAAATAAACACATATTTACCACTTCTAATAAAATGATAAAAATTCTTTCTAGTTTTTTAAAAAAATATTCACGTTTTTTAATTTATATATTTTAAATAAATGACACATGTTTCCCTTATTTTTTTAATGAAATTGCACTCATTTTATTTTATTTATTTATTTATTTAAAAGTAACGCATTCAAAAAAACTGAATAAAAATGTATAAATAAAAAATTAAATATTTAAAGTATAGAGATTAAATAGTTTTTTATACTTGTAATCTAGGTGTTTTATTTTACAAAAAAAAAAACTATAACTTTTGTGGTTAAATATTTTAAAAACATTTAGTCCCTTAGTTATTAGTTATATGCAGTTTTATTCCCTGAATTTTTTTTATGCAATTATGATCTCGTAATCTTAATCATATCTAACTTTATTCAATTTTCATTTTGTCCATATATAGATTTTTGTGACTTTATATGAAATAATTATACTTTTCTTTACACTATTGCAAAGCATCTCCAAAGATTAGTGCATATAATTTAATAGCAATTTAAGTATATTTTAAACAATTGTTTTTTAAAAAAAGTTACATATATATTATTGAGAGATTTAGCTATATATTATATATTATTAAGAGATTAACTAGTAATATATTTTTAATATTTAAGTTTAAAATTAATTTTATCCGATATTCTCTTTCAGCAATTGAATTTTATATTTTTAAATAAAATCAATTGGGTCTGATTTATTGCGGTATGTTGGTAATGGTAAAATCATTTTTTTTCTGATTTTTTTTTTTCTTTTTATACAAACACACACCGTCTCCATACCTTGGGTTTCTTTCTCCGTTTCACTCACATCTTTTAGACCACAAATTATGCCAAACGTCATTAACAAATGAGACAAACTTGAGTTTATTTAAAAATATCGGAATCGAGTACAAAAATAAAAATTCAACGTCCAAAATTGTCTAAAACTTATTAGGGATCAAAATTAACATTATAATAATTAAATAATTTACTAACGTTAGAACTGAAAGCTTTGTTATCAGTATAATTAATGATTTAAAATTTAATGTTACTTTTTTAACATACAGAGGTAGTTAGTGTTATTTATTAAAATTATATGGTTTAAAATTTTAAGTGACACTTGAGTGTCTTAATAAACATAAAAAAGGCACTGATTAACATAAAATTATATGAAGTGTTAGTATTATTTTGAATTATTTAAAAGAGGTGAGAGAAATTTTATTTATTAAGAAATTAATTTGTATATGTTACATTTATTAATTATATTATTAATAAAATGTGATTAATTAAATTTTTAATGTTTTTCAGAATATGACAATAAAATAAAATTGATGTTATATACAAATTAGTGGAAACACAACAAAAAATAATAAAATTATGATTATAACTTTTTATATAAAAATTTATTTATTTTGTGGATAATTTTTTATATTAAATAGTTCTTGTAACATCTTATTTTAATACTCAAAATCTATTAAAATAAAACATTTCATCCAAAACAAATAATCTATGATATAAAGTATATTAGCATGGTCCTCCAAAAGATAGGACCATAATAATATAACCTCATACATCTCAAAACACTATACATTGATTCTAAGACAAAATTTTTTTCATAGAGAACTTAATTAGTTCTAACATCTTTCTTAGTTGACTCATAATCTTTTAGAAGAAAATCTAAAACTCACACCCAACAAGGTGATCATTGTAAAAGAAAGAAGACAAACAACACAGAACAACAAGACACACACGAGGGTAAGCTAATTTATGAAAGAAAGAGTCATATAATAGTTAAGCTGATTACATCATAAAAAAACATATTTCAAACATTCATAAAAGAAATCAACATACATTTACAGACTCTCTAGACTCAATTATCCGGATCTCAGCATTAATGTATGATTCTTGGTGGTTTTTTACACTTGTGGTAATAAAAAGAATACTGCTCAATCTGAATTGTTCTACCTAAGCTGATACACACAAGGTTAGTCCATTTAACTGTCATAAGAACCTTGGGGCCATTCTTAATGATAAGACATCCTGCCCCTCTCACCACATAACCATTCTACTCTACACAAGTCTTGAATGGGTATTAGAGTATCAGGATAAACCTCCAGTACCGACTCTTTACATCAGTGCATACACTAAAGGAACATCACCATGGAATCTCCCTACAAGATTCCTAGACTTACGCCAAAATCATACTTTCATCCACAAACATGATTCCACATCAAATTCCAAATACCAAACATCATGTTCGTGATCAATTACAATTGTCATATATTTCCATACATGCTCATAACCATTAACAAGCCCATGATCACAATTTCAATCATCAATAAACACATGCATATTCATCAATGAATCCATTGACAATTCTATAAACAACCATATACCTTCATCTATTCCAAGTCAAACCAAAACCACAAAAAAAGTGCTTTTCTAAAAAAGGAAACCTAAAATAAGACAAACATAAGAAACTAACTTTTCTAACTAAAAAACTCTAATTAAAGATCCCATCAATCAAAGCAACAATCCATGTGTCTAGGATCTGCTGTAAAAATTTCAGCTTGATCCGATGAAACATGATCTCATTTTTCCCAAGATAACACAAACTAAAAAACAAGGCAGCGCCCAACGCTACAAACAAACCACTAACTTGGTAGCACATGTCAGTCCAGAAGTGGTGCCTAATGCTCCCAAGATAGTGGCCATTATCTCATTGGTGCCCAACCCTATTAGTGGTGCCTGACCCTGTCAAAAAATTTATACTTTTCCTTTTGAGTTTGATTTGAGTAATTTAATAATTCTTAAGCTAAGTCCCAATGTTCAAACACTTCAATTATCACAAAACTCGTACTTCTAGGCTCAATTAGTGTCAAATTACCCAATTCACTCTTAAATGGGGTATTCTAAAAAACATATTGATTAATTTCACAACATATTAGTAATCCAAAAACAAGTCATAAAGAATTCTACATACTACACATATTCAAAATTTGATCAAGCGCTCACACATACATTTTAACTTACCACTTTATGATTAGACATGTAGTTCATCCTCACAGAGCCAAGAAATACAGATTCACAACTTAAAACACCACATTCATAGTTCATAGCATTAATTAACAAATCTCAACATGCAAAACTAAAATTAGCTTCTCTCCCCTGTAATAGACAACCCAAACAACTCTAAAAACACCAAAATGCCTTTAACTTCACATGATGCTTTATCTACATATAGAAACATAACACAAACGATTAGGACATTCAATCATGATCACTAATCACCAGAGACTCATATAGAAGATTAAAAAGACACATATGCAAGTGGAAAAAGGCTTACACACAACAGAAAATAAAAGAGACCAAGAAAAAGGGTTGAAACTCAACTTACACAAAAGGATAAACTGATCGGTCCAAATCGAAGAGCTCACCGCGAGGATCACTCCTATAGTCTCAAATCTTCAGTTAGGAGAACCAAGGACGAGAACTCCTAAAGAGAAGTTAGAGAACTCCAAAAAAGTGGTTTCTAGAGAGATAATATATTTTAAAATAATGAAATTTGTTTATAACAAAACTATTTATATCAAAACCTTTTAATATTAAAATCACTAAGTTTCACTAATTTTAAACTATTATCATTCCAGTACAATAAAAAGTTGAATTACCCACGGATAATTACCCATAAAAAAAAGTTAGTTTGTAAATACATGTTACCTATGGGATTACCTGTAACATCCTGTCTTTGTAAACTCTTATGAGATGCTTTTATACTATTTCCAGTTTTATAATGTTTGGTTTTTGGATTATTTTTGGAAGTAATAAAAGTTTAAATTTCCTGCATTTTTTGGAAAGATGTTATTATAATTGGCGCGTATTTATGGTTTTATTTATTTTATTATTTAAATTCATAATATTCTAACGGGAGGTTACATTACCCACTGATTTTAATAATATTAATAAAAAAATTAAAAAAAAAGTAAAATTGGACCGATAATAAAGTTATCTACGAGAGACCATGGGAAAAAATTCATGGGTAAAACTAATTAATCCATGGATAAAATAAACATAAAACAAATTAAATTAAAAACAAAACAAAAAACTTAGTATTCTTCCACCAAAATCTATCCAATGTTCTAATCTCGTAAAACTTCTCTTCAAACTCGTTGCCTCCAAATGTCCTGAAACCTAACTCCCACTCTCCCAAAATCTCCAAATCTCTAAAAATATTTGATGGTGAGCCCTAAATCTACGAAAAATTGGAGAATCTTGAATAGGGAGAACTAAATTTTTTGTTTCCTTAGTGCATCTTCTCGCGTGATTCTCTTGTCACAACAAAGCAAAAGGAAGAAGGGTCCTTCTCACATAAGTGCTACGCCTTTTTTTCCTATTTGGTTTCTCTTATAAGTGCTACGTCTTTTTTTCCTATTTGGTTCCTACAAACATCAATCCAACAAGTTGGTGAAGGATGTTTTGTTTTAGTTGTAAAGGATTAAAATATTTTTTGTTTTAGTTATGAAAAAAGATTCTTTGTTTGAAAACTTTGATACTCCTTTGTAGTTAACAGGTGAAATGGTGGGAGAAGTAAAAGTTGTTGCCTCGTTGTTGAAGTAAAAGTTGTTGCTGCGTTATCAGGAGGCAAGAAGAAAGGTTGAATCTATGGGATTGGAGAGCTTGCCCATAACTTTAAATTAGGTGATAACCTCAATAGATTGACCAACTCGAAGAAGAAGTCCAAAATTACAAGGAAGGCAGTCAACAACTTAAAGATCAAGTCCAAAATTACAGGGAAGACAATGAGAAACTTAAACAAACAATGCAATGATTGCTTAGTGTTGTCCTCCCTATGTTTCCCATTGATGCTCGAAGTGCATTTGAAAAACAACTAGAACAACATCCTGGACAAAGCTAAGAGCAACAACCACCACCCAACCAAGAACACAATGAGCATGCACAACACGAAGATGAAGATCACGATTATGCTAATTATTAGAAACTTAAAACACTTTGACTTCATTTTGATTATGTTTAAACTTTGTTTACAATATATTTGGATGGATTTCTTATGTTAACTTTTTGAATCTTAGATTATGTTTCAATTTCATTTGCAATCTGGGTGGTGTTTTAGATTGATTACATTTTGACATGTTATCTTTCATTGTATTTTTTATTATGTTTGATTTGGATAGTGTTTGAAATTAATTTTGAATTGTCTAATGATAGAACAATATTGTGTTCAATGCTATTTGAATATTAAAATGATTGCAATTTTTAATGCATTATATAGGTTTTTGAATAAGTCCATTTAATCATCCACATGTTTAAAATGGTAAATAATTTTACCTAATAAAATTTAGTCGTGGAAAATTACTCACAAACTGTCTGAAATGGGAAATTACCTATGGATAATGATTTATCAGCATTACCTACAAAAGTTAAGCTGTGGGAAATTACCTACGGAAAGTGAACACATGTATTACCCACATAATTTGATTGGTGGGTAATTATCCACGAACTATGATCCGTATGTATTACCCACAGACTGACATTTCTCATGGACTAAAAATCCATCAAAATTTACCTATGTCACTATTATATACAAATTTATTATCATCGATAATCCGTGGATAATTTTTAATTATCCAAGAACTTTTGTCATTACCTACGAATTTTTGTTATCTGTAATTCTTATTTTTTTATGCTCTAAAATATTTCTTTCTAGAGTTTTACCGTTATTTTATTTTAAGAAAACTTTTAAGTTTAAAAGAAATAGTCAAATTAGAATAATGGTTAAATTTTAATAACAGTCTCAAAAACTAATAAAATAATTATGTTAATTTAAAAAGAAACGATTATTAAGAATAAAATTAATAAACGGAATATGTATTTTAAAAGAATAGATCATTTATATATACGGGTGAAAAATAAATGAGTTGTACTTCACTTTACAATTATAATCATAAAAGTAAATATAATTAATATTTATAATTTAATTATCGATAATTTTTATTTATTTAACTTAAGAAAAATGTTAAATAAAAAACAATTAAATTTAAAAAACTTCACTTGAAAAATAAAACTAAAAAAATATAAATACAAAATGAAAGTAATTATATATATATATATATATATATATATATATATAACTAATATTTTAAACAAAATATATTTTATATTTTGCATGTATAAACATATCAATTCCAAAATATTAACAACAAGAAGTTGTCTCAAATTACTTGTTCCTATCAATTTCGCACCAAAAACTAAATGGTTAAATACATTTTTTATCTTAAACTTTATATACTTTGATTTTAAACTTTAAAAGTGAATAGATATAATCATATTAACCCAACACTGTAAAATCCTCTTTCTTTTTAGAGAACTCAAAGTCAAGACCACTAAAACCCATTCATGTTCTAACCCTTTTTCCTATTCTCTTTTTTCTCTTCTTCTTCAGCATCTCACATTTCCCTCATTCTTCATTGTCTAGGAGTTGTTACTCAACCATAAGGGAGAAGCTCCTCATCTCCATTCATTGGTAAGTGACAACCCATTTTCCCCTCATGGCTATTTTGATTTTGGCATGCAAGTATCCCATTTCCTCCTTCCATGTGCTATTTTAGATCTCTTGGAGGATCTCCTCTTAATTAAGTTTGATTTCAATTAATTGATTCGGTCACTCCATGTTCTTTTTATGTATCTAGAACCCTAGTAAGGTTTTTAGTGTTGTAGCTCTTGGGAGAAAGGGGAAAATATTTCCAACACAAGGTGAGGGGAGCTATATTAAAATTTCTACATGATATGATTTTATTATAATTATTTGGTTGTGTTTTGGTGTGATGAAACAAAAATCTGGAAATTTTGCGTGGTTAGAATTTTAATGATTTTGCTTGTGGAGTTTCTCATTTTACTTGCATTGAATGTGTGTTCAAATGTGTTGTTATGAAATTGCTAAGAAAATCAAGCGTGTTAAAGCTAAATTGTGAATTTAGGGGTACATTTGGTCCCTTTGGTACAAATAATAGAATATTTTAAGATGGATTTGAGAAGGAACAAAATGAAAGGTCCCAAATTGAGCAATCAAGCAAGTTGAAAATTTGTTTTCACAAGAACTTGTTGTCATGGCGTTAGATTGTGCTGAGGGGTGCTAAGCGCCAGTTTTAAATTCCAAGTTAAAGGCTACTTTCACGTTAGGGTGTTGGGATATAGAAAATATTGTTGGGTGAGTTGTCTCTAGAGGGTTCCAATGGTCTATAGAGCTAGGTGTTAGGTAGCACCACTCCTCATCACAAAAAGCTCCAGGGGCGCTAGTGTTGAGCGCTAGCCTCGACCATTGGCGCTCCAAAGATAGTGAGCCCTTGTGACACCAAAGTTGGGCGCCCCTCCAGTATTGTTGGGCGCCATTTTATGCAATATTTTCTAGTTTTGTTGAATTTCTTGTATAGGCTATGGCTTTTTATATTACTAGTATTAGGTTGTGAAAGAGATGATATTAATGTAAATGATGATGAAAATTCAAGGAAATTCCAAGGGAAGATCTTATTGTTATGTTTCTTTAGTATATGCATTAGTGTATGGATTCAAGTAAGGAGATATCTTGACACTTTAATAATGATTATCACTCATATAGAGTAGAATGAGTTATGTGGTGAAAGTAGAAAGAGGTCATAATCTAGGTACTTTTCCCTAGCCTAGGACATAAAGGGAATTAACCTTGTGTGTGGTAGGGTGAAACCCATTAACAATGGCTCTGCAAAGTAGTAGAGGTCAGTACAAGAGCATGTCTCTAGTGAATCTGATATCAATGCATGTATCCGGATAACTGAATTATAAGTATCAATATTAAATGTTTCATTACTCTGTGACTATTTGAAGTGTTTGGTATTATAATGAATCTCTTTATTTGATATATGTTAGTTTCTTTTATAATGTAGCTCACCCTATCTTGTGTTTTTGTCTTCTTGGTTCGTATTCTTCTTTTGCAATGATCACTATCATTGTACGCTTTGTTTGCCTGGTTACTAACCCCTTTAGAAAAACTTTGAGAAATTTGTATTTGGTTAAGTTTTCTATTTCTTGAGTTGTAACTATTCAAACATATGTGATACCATTATGGTTATAACTTTAGATGGTTGTAATAGTATAGTTGGATGTTGTCTCCTTTGTTTTTGTTTATCATCTATCTAATGTTTTATAGTAGTTTTATACTATTAAATTGAATGTTACAAACAAGGTATAATTAGTCGCAACATACCCACTTTCGTCCCAATGTGTCTAAATGGTACCCGCTTTTAACTTTGTGTTTACTTAGTACCCAAATTAGTTAATTTGCATCAATGTGGTCCATCCCGTTAAGTTTTTCAGAAACGTCATTAATAGTGCACTGATGTGGCATTGTAGAACGGATACGTGTCAATGAAAATAATTGTACAGTGGTAATTTTTGTTTAACGTGTCATGTCTATTAGAATTGATTTTCTCCATTTGAAAGCCCTATTTTACATTCTCATCTTCATCTTCTTCTTCATCTTGAGGTAGGGAAACTCATTTGCTACAGAGGTAAGGTGGCGCTTGAAGTGGGAAATGCTTGCGATTTTAGTCATCTATGGTCGTCTTGTTTGTGTGGGTCACATAACCACGGTGTTTCTTCTCCTAGTACTATGTCTGGGTCATCCGGTGGAACACCACATTGCCATTGTGGGGAGATTGCAGTATTAAGAGTTGCAAGAATAATGAAGAATCATTACCAAAAAAATAGGAATTACAGATGGCAAAAATCCGTGGGTAATGACAAAAGTCTGTGGTTAATCAAAAATTATCCACGGATTACCGACGACTATAAATCCGTATGTAATAGTGGCATAGGTAAATTTTGATGGATTTTTGGTCCGTGGGTAATACATACAGAGCATAGTCCGTGGGTAATTACCCACCACCCAAATTCTGTAGGTAATACATACGACCACCTTCCATGGATAATTTCCCACAACTTAGCTTTTGTAGGTAATGCTCACAAATCATTATCCATGGGTAATTTCCCATTGTAGACAGTTTGTGGGTAATCTCCCACTACTAAATTTTATTAGGTAAAATTATTGACCATTTTAAAACTGTGGATGATTAATATGGATATATTCAAAACCTAAATAATGCATTAACAATTGCAATCATTTTAATATTGAAATATCATTGAACACAATATTGTTCAATGATTTCACACGGCAACACATCATTGCACGCCACTCCACAAGAGTAGTAAGGTTAACATTTTGGCACTAAATTGAGGTTGGCAGTTGGGCCAGTCCCGTATTTGAATATGGCACCAGAATCTTGTTAGTTTCAATAGCCTTTCCTCCCAACAAAATCCAAAGGCTAACCCTTTATTCAATCCTTATTGGCATTCTTTACTACTGTTTCCTTGTGGCTTGGATTCCAGGAGCAAGAGCCAATGAAAATAGAACCAAACTATCATCGCTTTTATCTTTTTGATCTTGCTAAGCCTAGGATGGATTATGCAGTTTCTGAAGATTGGTGGAACTCATAGACTTGAATCTCACTAGAGTATTTTGTTTCCGTAGTGGGATTGGCACATATAGCCTAACTAATCAATGAATAAGTGGACCCATGAATATAACTAATTCAAACCTTATTCAACTTCTGTCAAGTCAAAATTTGTTACATAACCTAACATATATGAATGAAGTAAATAGAAAAACATCATATAAATGAATAAAAGGTTCATGAAAGGTCAACATCACTTTGAACCAATTTTGAATGGTTGTTTCGTCTGATAATAGCCTTGGAATGTGCCATGAAAGTTGGTTTTGTATAAAACTCGTGTGCATATCTCAAATATCTATTCTAATATATTATTCATTCACCCAAGATTTGCAATTGAACCTGCAGACAACTTTTACTTTAGCAGCAGCAACGACTTTCACCTCAATAACAACTTTTGCTTCTCTCACCCTTTCACCTGCTAATTACAAAGGAGTATCAAAGTTTTCAAACCAAGAATCTTCCTTTATACCTAAAACATAAAATATTTCAATCATTTACAACTAAAACAAAACATCATTCACCCACCTATGAAAAACCAAATAGGGAAAAGAGACGTAGCACTTATGTGAGAAGGACCCTTCTTTCTTCTACTTTGTTGTGACAAAAGAATCACGCAGCAACACTTGTGCACAACGGAAAAAAAACTTAGTTCTCCCCATTTAAGATTCTCCCATTTTTTGTAGATTTAGGGTTCATTGTCAAAAATTTTGGAAGATTTAGAGATTTTGGGAGAGTGGGAGCTAGGTTTCAAGACATTTGTGGAGGCAATAGGTTTGAATAGAAATTTTATGAAATTTGGAAGGTTCAATAGATTTTGGCTGAAGAATATTATTTTTTTTGTTTTTAATTTATTTTTTTTAGGTTTATTTTATCCATGGATTAATTAGTCTTATCCATGGATTTTATTTCCCATGGTCCCTATTCTCGTAGATAACTTTATTATGGGTCAAGCTTTCCTATTTTTTTATTTTTTTATTAATATTATTAAAATCAGTGGGAAATTCCGTATGTAATAGGTATTTACAGACTAACTTTTTTCTGTAGATAATTATCTGTGGGTAATTCAGCTTATTCTTGTAGTGAATGGTGAGAAACAATTTTGGGGGTGCCCTCACTACAAGGTATGATATGTGATTCTTATTTTCGTTTGAGCTGAATTTTGTTGTTCAAAAACATCTTTGGTTTGATTTTTGTTAACAACGAACTGGGAATGAAGATTTCAAAGACTGCAATTACTTCAAATGGTGCAATGAAGATAATGGGGATGAAAGAGATCCAACCATTCCTAGACCAGCAAAAAGGATATGTAATATGGAGAAAGAGTTGATTGATTATAAGAAGTGACTGATGTACTTATTTAGGATAATTGATTTGTTGGGTTTAATTATCATCCTCCTTTTGTGTGTATTGATAAAAATTAGATGAAGGGTTCATTTCTTCTTTTTTGCAAAAGCGACAAAGGGTTAATTGTATGAAGGATTCATTATGGTTTCTATTTAGGTATGTATTTTGTGTTGAATGAACTTGTAATGCATGGTTATTAAATGAATTGGAAGTTGAAATTGTTGCTGATGAAAAATGTATTCAATTTGTGGTATGAATTTAATTTTTAATCTTGTTTAATTAATTGGATGTACAGAGAAGAAGAATCATAACACTTGGTGGCATATTCATTTCACATTCATAAAGTCTGAACTAAACATGGATGAAACTGCATTCATAAAATACGAAGTTGTCAATTATAGATTACACTTTAAAAAACAAAATGGAAGTCCAAATTCTTCACGAAAAAGCATTCTCAGTTGGTGGATCATGGCTTCCAAGCTGGGCCCCTTTTATATGCCAATTTTGGTCTACCATTTGTACGTGCAGGTGGTCTTGGTGTTGCCTGACTTTGTTGTGTAGCACCTGGTTCAACTTGTTGTGTGTGTTGCACATAGGAGACAACAATTTCAGTTGTTGGATTGGTTGTACTTGGTTGCTAAATTGGTTGTTGTGGTCCACTTAATTCATGCGTTCCAAGAGCTTCTGTTGGGGGCTTAATTAGTGTATCACTTGCTGCCTTAGTTGGGTGTGAATTGTTGTTTGTGTTCCATGACCATCTGTTGGTGGCTAAGTTTGTTGATTACTTGGTGCCTCAATTGGTGCTTGGGTTTCAGGAGTTTGTGTTGGTGGTTGAGTTTCTGGATTAGTTGGTGGCTGAGTTGGTGGCTCCTTTGGGGCTTATGGACAACCATTTTTTCTATGACCAATTTCTCTGACCTTTATCATCCTCATTTTCATCTTGTACATCCCCATCAACCTCACCTCTATGTTCCTCATTTTGACTATGTACACCCTCATGAACTTGACCTTCATCTTCCTCATTTTCACTTTGTACACCCTCATGAACCTAACCTCCATCTGTAAGATTCCTAATAAATATTACTTAATTAAATAATTGGATATATAAAAAGAAGTTTAAACATCGGAATACTATTAATCCCAAACGCAGGAAAACAAAATTTAATATCCATAGCGACAAATACTCCAAATAAATTAAATCAAAAGTTATTACAAGTTCCATAATAAACCATGAGAGCAAAAGTAAAATCCCTAGCTCTATCCCAGCTAGCTCTCACTCCGTAGCCTGAGCACCCTCAACATCACCTGTATTATCATCTGCTCTTGTGTAACGAATTACACGATCATCGCCAAGCACAAACAGAAAGGGTGAGCTCAAAAGAAATATAAGAAACATATCAAATAAATAATATATAGAACAACCACCCCATTTTATATTCTCATAGTTAGACCATGGTCACATCTTTAATACCCTAAGGCTTTTAAACCTCCAATTTAACAACAAAGTTATCCATGGACTCAGGATTCATGATGCTCACACGAACCTGCCCGCTCGTGGTCCTGCCTCTACGAACCTCCCCGCTCGTAGTCCTACTCTACGGACCTGCCCACCCATAGTCCAACACATGTGATTTACTAGGTATGTACCTCCCCGCACGCAGCATCTCTCAATTGTGAGCACGGAACATACAAACCTACCTCGCTCGTATCCCCACAGGAGACTAATTGAGTATGGACCTCCCCGCTCATACCATCACATGTCCACCACCATCCATGAACCTACCCGCTCATGGCACAGCATCTCCTGATCCACGTTCGCATCAATGCGTACAAACAATACACCCAAACTGCACTAAACTCGCTTGGGCAAGAAGTCTTAGCTTAAGCGACCAGGCCTGTCTCGCTTAAGCTAAACTTCCTCGCCTGAGCGAGCGTGCCACAGTGATTCATAGCGAAACCTCGCTTAAGCGAGCCTCTACTCGCCTGGGCGAGATCGCCCTTCGCCTAACACCAAAATGCTCACCTAGGCGGCGAGTTAAGCCAACTACAAAACCCTGCACGACTTCTCGCTTAAGCGAGAACCTCTAGCCTGAGCAAGAGTCTCAGTCGCCCAAAAACATGGCCTCTGCCTGAGCGAGTAGCTCAACCAGAACCAGGGTCAAGTCTATGCAACTCTCATTTAGGCGAGCCTAACTCGCCTGAGCGAGATTAGCAAAGGGAATTTTTGTTCACACACGCACAAGGCAGAAACAATTACCAAACTATGTTCCCAACATCACCAAGTAGTCTAAAATCAGTGACAATTGCATAAACGTGTCCCAACTCTAATTGTCCCCTCAGAAGAGTCAAAGTTGATACAGAAAATCATGCAAAACAGGGACCCCCAATATTTACACAATGGTATAAGATGCTTTCAAAATATATCAAAACAACCCATCTTTAATTCAAATCAGGCTTAGCAATGAAATTTCACGGTGCTCAGTAATGAAAACATGCAATTCATTCACCACCATAAAACACTCCGTCCGAGCGAGGTGCCCAAACAGGACCACACAACCCTTACAGGTTCTCGCTTGGGCGAGATACACTCATCTGGGCGAGATGCTCGTGTACTACCATTCTTACGTTTCTGGTTTTCTCGCCTAGGCGAGCCTTGCTCACTTGAGCGAGAATACCAGACCTTTCCACTGTTACACACATGAAAGACCAAAAATCATGCCAATTCATATCCCAAAACCCATATCTTACGATTTCACACAATTGAAAACTACGCACAACACATAAGGTATAATCCAAACTCATACTGATCATAGCTTTTCGAGTTGGAAACCCAATTCATGCATACAGAATCAAACACTCATTTATTCATAGCATTGCATACAACATTTTGATCAATAACATCAAGCCAAACAGATTCTGATTCACAATAGAATAGTCACGAATTTCATAGTGCGTAATGCATCAAGATTAGGCAAACAATTCAACAATACACAATTTAGGCTCAGCTCCCCTAACCTGGTTTTTCTTAGCTTCAATTAAAAAAGGGTGGATGGTTCTTCTGGCCCCAAAATGGTTTCCCCTTAGTGCTCTCCCAATTCAGCCCCCTTGGATTTCCTCGACCCTCTTTTCACACAATTTTCGTGCTCCTTACCACTCTCTAGGTTTTTAGACTTCAAACCCCTCCCAATTACTCTCTTTTCTCTTTTTATATGGTCCTAAATATGGTTAATGTGAAAAAAAACGAAAAAGGCTTTTTAATTATTTATAATTGTCTTTCATAGCTCATTATGGGCTGTTGTCTTTCCCTTCTCTTGGCTACTCAAGGTCTCTAAGGTTTTCCCACCCTTTCACATTCAGACCCCAAGTATTTTAACAAAAAAAATAAAAGGATTAATTTATTCTCAGCAAGGGTTGAACCCACCACCCATCAATTACCAAGCCAAATGCATAACCAATTCAACCAATTCACATTTGTGATAATCCCTAATATTTTAGGATTTCATGATCACATCTCATACTCAAATATATCAATAAAATAATTGCATATATTAAAATAACACATAATTGGCATACATAGGACTCGAACCCAAGTCCTCTCACACAATCAAAATACTCTCAACCACTTAAGCTAATACTTTTCCATATCATAGCACTCCACATTAAATGCCTTAAAGGCTCCTTTTACCCGCATTTATTAAATAATTATTTAATTAACTATTTAATATTCTCGGGTCTTACACCATCTTCCTCATTTTCACTTTGTACACCCTCATGAACCTGACCTCCATCATCCTCACTTTGAACTTGTACACCCCCATGAACTTCACATCCATCTTCATCATTTTGACTTTGTACACCCTCACTCACATCACCCTTAGGATTACCCTCAACATCACCCTGAACATCACTCTCTTCCACATCAGGATGATATTCTAACATATTCACTACCCCAGCTTCATCCATTGTGTGTACCACATACAAGTGCACCTGACCATTAAGTGTCGCAATATTGACCATATGACATGCCCCTCGGTCATCAGACAACAACTCTAATTTACACTCCAAAACAAATCCTCCACCCACTACATACCATATTTCCTTCACATAGGCATAACCTATCTCCTTCAAAATACCCAAAATCTTGAAATAGCTCCATTTGTCTAGGTCACATGCCAAAATACTATATTGTTCAACATATTGTAGTAACCCATTACTCTCAAAACCTCCCACATGATGAAAGACGACTTCAAAATGGGAGTCGTCCATACCAACAAACAATGATATATCTATACTAGCCTATGAAATATCAATTTGCCCAAACAAAAAATCACATATTACATTTCATACCACTATCACACCGACAAAAGCATCAAAATCGACAAAAGCATAAGTAACAGAGGACGACATATTCAACACAATCACACTTTATAAATCACCACTGTCAACCAAATCATAGAAAAATGATAACAGCATCGCATAACACCATTAAATTAAACCACGCACAACATTCAAACAAAAAACCCTAAACTCCACGATCCCAACAACAAATCATGCAATCAACAACAAAAAATATTGGTTTGTGCACCTGTAATCCAAAATATATGCCAATTTGATGTCAATTGCAGCTTCAATTTTGTCCACAACGCGTTAACTCCCCCAAAATCAGCAAACCTTCTTCGTCCCCGCTTTGCTAACGTCTGTAGAGAAATGTTCCCAATTTTGTGACTTTTTTTATTTTGATTTTTGTCTTATGCTGCATTGCTCCACATCACACACAACTCTTGTGCCACGTCATAAAATTTTTCCTCACTTACCAAGTCCACACAGTCAAACGTTATCTTATTTAATAGAGTCAACGAAAAGGGACCACATTGATGCAAATTAATTAATTTGGGTACTAAGTAGACACAGTTAAAAGTGGATACCATTTAGACACATTGGGATGAAAGTGGGTATGTTACGACTAATTATACCTACAAACAATGTTAATTATTTTACGTTTTAAACCACGTTTCAGATTAACATTTATACTTCTAAGTAAACATTCCTAAGTGATAAAATTATTAATATATTAATTTGTTAAGTAGTGATAATTATACTTAAAGATATCATTAATATTTTATCTTTATCTTATTTTTTATTTTTATTGTTATTATTATTCATATGTATTTTGGGCTTAGTTCATATTTCTTTATTACAAATACAATCTCTATGTGTATTTTTTACATAAGGGATAATAATCTCAATCCTAGTTTCACTATATTTAATATGGTATCTAGAGCCTAAGGGTTTTAAGGAACATTTTTGTTGCCTTTGTCACTAGATCCTTTGTCAACGTCGTCGCCCGCCGTCGGAGATCCAGTTCCGACCGACGACCACACTGTTGTGATCGTCAACAGTGCACTCATCAAAGCTACCATGCACTCCCACACGCCTCTCTAATTCGCCAAATTACCTACCATTGCCGCCATGTGTGGCGGCACGTCCGGGCTCCTTTTCTGCTGCATTTTGCTTTCGTCAGAGCAGTTTGGATCTTTGGGGTTTCTCTCCCTTTTCCTCTATGACGCCTTCCGCTACTTCTTTCACTTCTACTATCGCTTCTACATCAAATATATCTGACTTACCAGCCTTTACTACCAATGTCGATGTGCACTTGCCTATTGATAAGTTAGATGACAAGAATTATACGACTTGGGTGTTTCATGTTAAGCTTTGGCTTGAGAGTCAGGGATATCTTAACTATCTTACTCTGAAAGTGACTAACATTGCTCTCGGTGATTTTCCTCGTTGGAAGATAATTGATGCTCACTTGTGCATGGTTCTGAAGAATACCATTCAATCTCATTTGAAACCAATCTTTCGTGCCTACGACACATGTTATGAAGTATCCGAACTTACAAAGTTATTATACACCAACGACGCCCAATATCTACATGGTGTTTGTTATGACCTTTTTAATGTTGTTTCTCCTCGTACTCAAGACCCTGTGGCAGATTATTTGAGAAGATGAATGCTCTTTTTCATGAATTTAAGTATTACCTCCTACCTTTATTCCTATTGAAGAAATCAAGGAATGGTCAAGGTTCTCTATGGTTTTTGAGTTACACGAACTTGGTGAAAAATATTCCTATGTCCATAATCAGATTTTGGATTCTCCTATTATACCCAATTTTACCTCTACTTGTTCTACCCTTTTTTGTGTACCTTGTCAACCTTCCAATGATAAACTTGTCGCTGCCAATGATTCCTCTACTTTGGTCTCTTAACATGATAATCGTCACCTCTCTCGCAAGCCAGAAAAAGGACGACACAAGTATGATCATTGTGGTAAGTTCAGCCTTGTATAGTCGTCCTCCTCGATCTGCTATTGTTTCTCAAACGGGTCCTCTATCACAACCATCTATTGCGGATCCTCTTTCATTTGTTTTCGCCACCGACAAATTTGCTATTATCAATGAATTTGCCAAATGGAGTGAGTATCGTAAGCTCTTTAGTTTTATGGCTTATGTTGCCTACACAGGTACATCTTTGGCTGGTTTAACTGAATCTTCGTCTATTGGTCCTTGGGTGTTCGACTCAGAAGCCATCGATCACATTACTGGTAACAAATATTTGTTTTCCTCTTTGTCCTCTACGAATAATTTACCCTCTGTTACAATGGCTAATGGGTCTTGTGTTTTAGCTCATGATGTTGGGACTGTCAATATTTTTCTTTTTTTATCCATTGATAATATTTTTATGTCCCTAAGTCTCCATTTAACTTATTATCCATTAATCGTCTAATATGTTCTCTTGATTATCTTATCTCTTTTACCCAAACTTTTGTTTGTTTACAAGATTAGAGTTCGAGATAGGTGATTGGCACTGGATGTGAGTCCCATGATCTTTATTATCTCCGCCCTTTTTCCCATGTTGGCACAATTATGGAGTCTTCACCTTTTCTTATTCGTGTAAGTTGAGTCATCCTAGTCTTGCTAAATTGTAGCAACTTGTTCTTGGCTTATCCAAGTTGCCCAAGTTGGTGTGTGAGTCGTGTCAATTAGGAAAACATAGTTATAGTTCTTTTTCTCATAGTGTCGCACACGGTGCTTTGTCCCCTTTTGACTTAGTTAACTCTAACATTTGGGGACCTAGTCGTGTTACGTCTAGTTAACGTTTTCAATACTTTTTTACTTTTGTTGATGATTATTCACGGTGTACTTGGTTATATTTAATGAATAGTCATTCTGAATTATTTCAAATCTTCCAATCTTTTTTTAATGAAATTCAAACTCAATCTGGTGTTCCTATTAAAATTTTGAGAAGTGATAATGGTCGTGAATATCTATCCAATTCTTTTAAAAAATTTATGGTTTCGCATGGCATTCTGCATCAAACTTCTTATGCATATACACCTAAAAAAAATGTGGTGGATGAACGTAAGAATAAACATCTTATTGAAACAGCTCGCACGCTTTTTAATTCATGGTGAGATTCCTCAACCTTTTTAGGTGATGTTGTTCGTACTGCATGTTATCTTATTAATCGAATGCCTTCTTCGGTTTTAGATAATAAAATACCTATTTCCATTTTATTTCCTTATGAACCTCTTCATCCCTTACCACTCAAGGATTTTGGGTCTATATATTTTGTACACAATTTTAGTCCTGGTCTTGATAATTTGTCTCCTCAATCGCACATATGTGTTTTTTAGGGTTCATGAGATCACAAAAAGGATACAAGTGTTTTTCTCCTTCTCTTAACCACTATTATGTTTTTGCGGATGTCACATTCAATGAGTCTTATTTTTACTTTAAAAGTTCCTCTCATTCCACTGACTCTCCATCTAATATAGTCAATATTCCTAATACTGTTAATATTCCTATGATTTGTGATCTTTCATGTATGTCTTATACGTTGTCAGTTTCTGCTCCACCACCACTTCAAGTTTATAGTCGTCGTCATCGTCCTCAACAACCATCGAGTGACTCAACTCAAGTGTTAACTATTATGTCTCTTCCGGATCTAACAATTGAGTCTCCCCTTCCACCAAGTGACCTTCCAATTTACCTCAGAAAAGGTATATGTTCTAGACATAATCCCTTCCTCATTATATTGCTTTAAGTTACCATAAATTGTCTTCACCTTTTTATACCTTTCTTTCATCTATTTCTTCTATGACCATTCCAAAATTTGTTCGTGATGCCTTAGCCCATCCTGGTTTGCGTTAGGCCATGCTCAATGAACTAAGATCTCTTCATAATAATGGAACTTTGGAACTTGTCCCAATACCGTCTGGGAAATATGTTGTTGGTTGCAGGTGGGCTTTTGTTATGAAAGTTGGACTTGATTATACAATTAATGGTTTTAAAGCACGACTTGTGGCCAAAGGTTACACCCAAATCTTTAGGTTGGATTATGGTGATACATTTTCTCCCGTTGTACAAATGGCTTCTATTCGTTTATTTATTGTCATGACTGACTTTTGAACAATGGTCTCTTTATCAACTGAATGTTAAAAATGTGTTCCTTAATGGCATTTTGCAAGAGGGGATTTATATGGATCAACCTCCAAGATTTGTTGCTTTAGGGGAGTCTTATGGGTTGGTATATCGTCTTTTCAAATCTTTATATGGCTTAAAACATTCTCCTAAGGTCTAGTTTGAGAAATTTACCAATGTTGTTCAACAATTTGGTATGACTCGATGTGAGGCAGATCATTCAGTCTTTTATCATCATTCAAGTGTCGGATGTGTCTATTTGTAGTATATGTTGATGACATCTTTGTGATCATTTTCAAACCACAGATCTTGGAAACTCATATTTCTTGGGTATTGAGGAGGCACAACCCAACAAAGATGATATTGTTATTTCTCAAAGGAAGTTTGCACTGAATATTTTGGTAGAAATTGGGTTGATGAATTCAAATCTGGTTACACACCCATGGATCCCAATATTAAACTTATACCAAATCAGGGGAGCCTATGTCAGATCTTGAACAATATAGAAAATTAGTTGGAAAATTGAATTATCTTACAGTACTCATCTTGACATTTCCTTGGCAGTTAGTGTGGTAAACAAATATCTTAATTCTCTATGTGAAGATCATTGGAATGCAATCATTTGTATATTAAAGTACATTAAAGGATCTCTTGGAAAAAGATTGTTATATGGTTCTAATAACCATGAAAGAGTTGTTTGTTATTCAAATGCTGATTGGGCAAGATCTCTTTCTGATAGAAGGTCTACATCCATATTCTGTGTCGGTAACTTTATCTCTTGGACAAGCATGAAACAAAGTGTTATTGTAAGATATAGTGCAGAAGCACAATATAGAGCCATGGCTTTCAGCCACTTGTGAGTTTGTTTGGCTTAAGCAATTGCCCAAAGGGTTATAATTTGGAGATGTTAATCAAGACACTTATATGTGACAATCAAATTGCTCTTCATATCAGTTCTAATCATGTCTTTCATGAGAGGACTAAACACATTGAGATTGACTATCATTTCATTCGAGAAAAGATTGTATCTAGAGACATCAAGACTGATTTTGTTAACTCAAGTGATCAGTTAGCAGATATTTTCACTAAGTCTTTACGGGGACCGATAATTAGTTAAATTTTTAACAAGCTTGGTACATACGATTTGTATGCACCAGTTTGAGGGGGGAGTGTTAAGATATCATTAATATCTTATCTCTATCTTATTTTTTGTTTTTATTATTATTATTATTCTTCATATGTATTTTGGGCTTAACCATATTTTCTTTATTACAAACATATCCCCTATGTGTATTTTCTACACAAGGGATATTAATCCCAAACATATATATATATATATATATACTTGTTGAGGATATAGAGATATGAATTGAATCGAAGGGATAAAATATGAGATCGACACAAGTATATTAAAAGGAGTGAGATGAAGTAAAAGAGAAATGTATTGAGACGCTGAAAATCGAGAAAGGAGATAAAGAAAAATGAGATTGAAACAAAGAAGATAATATCAAGAAAATTGTAATTAAGACAAGGACAAATTTGGATCGAAAAGAGAAGTTATTTATGATAACTACCGAAGAACATGAGAAGAATGGGCACATCTGACATAACATGGGTGATTTCAATTATCTCATTAATGTAAATTTTCTTTTATTTTTTTTTTAGTTTAACTTTCAAAAAAGGGGGAAATATAAACAGGTCATTCAAACGTAAAATAAGTGTGACAAATTATGGTTACAATTCCAACACTCTAATAATGTCGCGAATAGGATAAATGGGAAATATAGTGATGAATGTAGCAATTTACTAATTTTTATTTTATCCCTAATAATTTACTTTACTGCAATTTACATTCTTTCAAACTTTCATTGTCATTCTCTTCTTCATCCACTTTCTTCTTCACTTTTGTCTTTTTTTATCTCTATCTACCATTCCATATCTAAATACAAAAACGAAAACAATATGATTATTGGAGATAAATGCATGAGTTTATGGTTGAAATACATTTTGAAAAAACACATCCATTTGCACATTTAATTAAAGGTATTGCCTTCGATGGAGTGTTGTAGGGTGTTAACACATTCCTTACGCGTAATCGGCTCCCAAACCAAAATTTGGTTTTCGCAAACTATGTCTTATTTTACGGTTTTCCATAATTTTTTTCAGAATAAACTATGGTAGCTACTCCAAATCTTTGTATCTTTTAAATCTTTCCTTTTTTCGTTTGTTGTCTCGTCGCGATATCAGTTGTGACACATTTTATCTCATTTGTTTCCTACGTATTTCTTTATCTCTAACTCTAAATATGTTAGTTTTCGATTGTACATTATTATGATCAACTAGCTTTAGCTTTCTTGTAGTTATTGCAACATACTTTTTGTTTTCACTAAAATCTCCCTCCCAAAAAATAAATGTTCTTTTGCATTCAATCTACTAATGGCATTGGTTTCATCCTTGGACTAACCTGAGTTAATCCCTGTGCAACATTAGTAAGGAGGTTTTATTCTATTTTGTTTGGGATAGTTTAAGCGACAAAGCTATCACCACTTTTGCCTCCAATTTATATATATATATATATATATATATATATATATAATAGATAATAGATAAATACATGGATAGATAAATAGATAAACAATAGTTTATTTTAATTTTAGTATATTTTGTTTATGTGGCACCCTAAAAATTTTGTACATATATTTTGGCACTCCCAAAGTATTTACTAAAGATCTGCCACTATATATAATAGATAAATACATGGATGGATAGATAGATAAACAATAGTTTATTTTAATTTTAGTATATTTTGTTTTTGTGGCGCCCTAAAAATTTTGTACATATGTTTTGGCACTCGCAAAGTATTTACTAGAGATCTGTCACTGGTTGGGATGTCAAAAAAATCCTTACCCGTGGATAAAACCCGCAACGGGTAGAAAATGGATATTAAAAATGGATACCCGCTACCCGCGAGTATGGGTATTTTTGATACCCGCATGTTTACGGGGCGGGTACGGGTATCATAGTATCCGTACCCGTGGATACCCGTACCCGCTAAACTTTACCCTTATATATATATATATATATATATATATATATATATATATATATATATTAGTAAAAAGCATTATGAGTCTTCATTCAATAATGGTGATCAGATTCTTATCCCACAAATGAGTAAATTACTTCCATATACTGTGGAGGAATTGATGTGTCTCTAAGACTGGTTATGGACCAACATGGAATGTAATGAAATTAACACTTTTACTTAGATATTTTAATTAAGTGATTGTTAGAAATTTTTACTGAACTTCTTATGTTTTAAGGCTCTTGTAGATTAAAATTGGACAACCATGAAATTTTATACAATGTTGCAAGAGGTGGACATGGATGAAGTTATAATTTCTTTAATATTTTATTCAAAAATAAACTACAATATAAATTGGTACTGATTTTTTATTTGTTTGTTTTTCAAGAATCAATCGGAGAAAGGGAACTTGTTGATCTAAGCACTAATTATGGCTAAATATTTATTTTTTAAAATATTTTTGTAAATACCTGCGGGTACCCGTGGATACCCGCGGATATGAAAAAAATAAACGGGTACCCGCATAACGGATACCCGACGGATATGGGTACGGGTACGGGGCGAATATTTATACAGCGGGTAGGGTACGGGGGAGCTACTACCCGTACCCTACCCGCCCCGTTGACATTCCTAGTCACTAGAGATTTTGAATATGTGATCTTGGATTTAATGGAGTAAATATTGGATCTGAAGAAGGTAATCTTGGTGGGATTGTGTCGTCGAAGAAGAAGAAGAGGTTAGAGAGGGAGAAAATGGATGATCACCTCCTAATGAATGATTTTATGAAAAAGACCATATTGTCTTCTTTAGATAACATAAGGACTCAATTGAGTCTACAAAAATAATATAAAGATCAAATTAATAATTAAACTTTTTATTAAACTGACATGTGATCACCTTTCAAAAACAATGTTAACACTAATTTGATGGAAGGAACCGCATTAACTCTAATTAACAAAACTTTGCGTTCAATTGAATACAAAAAATAAGGACCAAAAATAAAAATAAAAAACATAAATTTATAGACCAAATTACTAATTAAGCATACATGATTATACGTACAAAAGTTGTTGCTTGATATTTAGTCGTTTCAGTAGTTGAATAAATCCTGGTTTCCAGAACCAATTTCTTTGTTGGGTGCTTTATTTTCGGTATCAGTTTCCTTGCTACGTGGGACTACTAAACCACGACAACGCATTCGGTTACTTTATGTCAGCTTATATAAGCCACTCTCGCTTATCTTAATAAACATGAAGTTTTCTCTCTAGTTCTCTTTCTTCATCATATATATAGCTTTTACAATTGGTATCAAAACCACGTGAGAGGGGCCTGATACAGAATGAGGAGTGGGTATAGTGTGAGGAGTGAAACACTTTGTGAGAAGGGCCTGATACAGAGTTAGGAGTGGCACAATGTGAGGAGTGAATCACTTTACAAGTGTGTAAGAGTGAGAACCAAAAGATCAATTTGTCATCGAAAAAATTTGTTCAACCAGTCATTCCCAACTTTGATGGCCACTATGATTTTTGGTCAATAACAATGGAAAATTTCCTAAGGAGTAAGGAAATGTGGCACCTTATAGAAGACGGCATACCAACCTCTACCCTAGAACCACGCCCATAGAAGCACAACGGAAGACCATAGAAAAGGCCAAACTCAAAGACTCGAAAGTCAAGAATTTCTTGTTTCAAGCCATTGATAGAGAAATTCTTGAAACTATTTATAACAAAGGAACCTCAAAAGAGATATGGAGCTCCATGCGGAGAAAGTATCAAGGGTCCACAAGAGTAAAAAGAGCACAACTCCAAGCACTCAAAAGAGAATTTGAGTTACTTACTATGAAGGAAGAGGAAACAGTTGAAAACTACTAGAGTAGACTTCTCCATGTGGTAACGAAAATGAAAGCTAGTGGTGAAGTAATGGAGGAAAGTGTGGTTGTTAGCAAAATACTCAGATCTTTAACCTTGAAATTCAACTATGCTACGTGTTCGATAGAAAAGTCAAATGATCTTGGTACCTTAACCATTGATGAACCACACGACAGCCTTTTGGTGCATGAGCAACGTATGCAAGGTTTCCAAATAGAAGAACAAGTTTTGAAGATTACAACTAATGATAGACCTACATGGGGTAGGGGAGGCCGAGGTGCATTTAGAGGGGGACGCAACATCAACAACAGAGCTAGATGTGGAAGGGGAAGACAATCATTCAATAAAGCATTTATTGAGTGCTTTAAATGTCACAAGATGGATCACTTTCAGCATGAGTGTCCAGATTTTGAAAAATAGGCTCATTATGTGGAGTTTGAAGAGGCTGACGAAGAAATTCTATTAGATGGCGTATGAAGAATTACATCACACAATGCATGACGAAGTGTGGTTCCTAGATTCCAGTTGCAGTAATCACATGACAAGGAACAAGGAGTGGTTTTTCGAATTTAAGGAGGGCTTGTGCAAAACTGTGAAGCATGGAAATAATACCACAATGATAGTTGTTGGTAAAGGAAGCATTCGAGTAAGAGTTAATGGCTTCACTCAGGCGATATCAGATGTTTATTTTGTCCTCGAGCTTAAGAACAATTTACTAAGCTTAGGCCAACTCCAAGAAAAAGGCTTGTCCATCCTAATTCAACATGGAAGTTGCAAGATATTCCATCCAAAGAAAGGCTTAATTATGCACACTGATATGAAGGGTAATAGGATGTTTTACGTAATAGCCTCTACAGCAACCAAAAATCTAATGTGCATGCAAGCGAATACCACCTCAGACCAAGAAACACATTTGTGGCATTGTCATTTTGGCCACCTTAACTACAAAGGCCTAAACACGCTCACATGTAAGGAAATGGTCATTGGACTTCCACCTCTGAAAGTCCAACACAGAATTTGTGGTACCTGTCTCATTGGTAAACAACAAAGAGAGCCAATACTGAAGAAATGTCTATGGAGGGCCTCAAAACAGCTTCAACTAATTCATGCTGACATTTGTGATCCCATCACACAATCCTCAAACAACAATAAGAGGAACATATTAAATTGCATTGATGATTTTTCTCGTAAAACCTGGATCTATTTTTTTTGCAAGAGAAATCTGAGGCGTTGACCATGTTCAAAGATTAAAAGCATGCGTTGAGAAGGAAATTGGCACATACATCGCCTATCTTAGGATGAACCAAGGAGGTAAATTTACCTCACTAGAGTTCAAAATTTTTTGTAGCACTCATGGAATTTCAAGACAACTAACAACTGCCTACACGCCTCAGCAAAATGGAGTCGCTGAACGAAAGAATAAAACACTCATGAACATAGTACGAGCAACGTTGAATGAAAGACAAGTTCCTAAAGCTTTCTGGCCTGAAGCAGCTAGATGGTGTGTGCATGTACAGAACCGAAGTCCAACTTCAGCTATAGAACAGAAAACTCCCGAGGAAGCTTGGTGTGGTGAAAAGCCAAGAGTAGATTATTTTTGAGTTTTCGGATGTGTATCCCATGCTCATGTACCAAACCAAAAGAGAGGCAAACTCGACGACAAAAGCAAGCATTATGTGTTTCTAGGAATTAGTGATGAATCTAAAGCTTACAAGTTATTTGATCCTATCGCAAAGAAAATCATCATAAGTCGTGATGTAATCTTTGAAGAAGACAAGAGTTGGGATTGGCAAGGAACGACAAAAGAATGCAACACTAACATGCTAGACTGGGAAGAACAAACAATTAAAATTAGAAGTAAAGATCCAAGTTCTGCACAACAGGCCCGCAATGATAGTATCACTCTCGAAGCTTTTTCCTCGAGTCATCAAACTGAGCCCAGTTCAAATGAAACCAACCCACTAGCAACCGAGGATGCTGAATATGATGAACACGACTCCCTAGTTCAAGGGAGGAAAACAAGGCAGAGAAGAAAACCAGCTTAGATGGCAGATTATACACATTTTTCTGAAGCAGAAGTCGGCCTAATGGCGCTAATGCTGACTGAAAATGGGAGTGACCCTCACTCCTACGAGGAAGCATCGCAAAATAGAAAATGGAGAAAAGCAATGGAATTTACCCTCACTCCTACGAGGAAGCATCGCAAAATAGAAAATGGAGAAAAGCAATGGAATTTGGAGATCCAAGCAATTGAAAGGAACAAATCATGGGAACTCACTGTTGCTCCAAAAGGAATCACACCTATTGGGGTTAAATGGGGTTTTTAAAACCAAGCTCAATGAACGTAGGAATATTGAGAAATACAAGGCTCGTTTGGTGGCAAAAGGGTACGCAGAACAGTATGGCATAAATTATACCGAAGTTTTTGCCCTTGTGGCAAGGCTTAACAAAGTGCAAATATTGTTAGCTTTAGCAACTCACCATAGATGGGAAGTATTCAAACTAGACGTAAAAAGTGTCTTTCTCCATGGTGAGCTCAAAGAAGAAGTGTACATACAACAACCAAAAGGGTTTGTTAAGAAAGGCCAAGAAGACAAAATCTACCGATTGAGGAAGGCATTATATGGGCTTAAACAAGCTCTAAGAGCTAGGTACAACAGAATTGAGGCGTACTTTGCCAAAGAGAATTTTGAGAAATGTCCTAGTGAACACACTTTGTTTACCAAGAAAAATACACATAACATTTTAATAATCAACTTTACGTAAATGATGTGATCTTCACTGGAAATAATAAAAGAATGTGTGAGAAATTTAAAGGTTCAATGATGTCAGAGTTTAGTATGTTAGACTTGGGAAGGATGAGATATTTCCTTGGCATTGAAGTAATTCAAAATAGTATTGGAATCTTCATTTGTTAGTGCAGATATGCTCAAGAAATATTGGCACGATTCAAGATAACTGGATGTTGTAACACTCCTGCCGGATATTACGGGTTTAAAATATAATATAAAATAAGAAAATAAAATCACATTTATTATAAATCCATTTCCCAAAAACGCGAGAATTTCAAAGAATTTATTTCATAATAAATATAACTCTAAGTTTAAATCTGCTAAAAATTCAATAAAATACCAAAATAATCTCATAACAGATTACATCTTTATTCCAAAACCATAAATGATAAAACTCTATAAAACTATTCCCATGAGTTTTCCCTGCTCCGCTGCTAAGCCTCACCAGATCCACCTGCAACATCATCTGCTCTCGTGTACCGCGTACACGATCATCGCCAAACACAAGCAGATAGGGTGAGCTAACAAAATAAACATATATATATATATATATATATATATGACACAAATATACCAATCACACAATCACACCAAAGGAATTCCATCCTTTGATATCACATCACATGGCCACCACCATGTTATTCGTTTTCTACATCTTCTAGTGGGTACCTTAAGGTGTCTTGCTGCCATACCTATCGGCCACAACCGATAGAGCACGTACGGGTAACCATGCTACGGATCATACACCGTAACGCCAGGTGGAGTTCCCATATACGAACATAATTCGTAACGTCCCAAGACTACCAAACTCGTTAGTCAACTCCTGAGGAGGGCAATCTATCTGGACCCATCCGTATTGGCCACAACCAGCACACTCACACCGGTAACACTCACCAACCCGAGCTCAACTCAAAGGTTCCTCGTGTTCATCCACCATCCCGAGCTTAACTCGAGGGATGCCATTCCGAGCTCAACTTGAGGAATGCCACGTGCTTAACCCCTATCCTGAGCTTAACTCAAGGGATACGTTTCGAGCTCAACTCAAGGAACACCAACAAGCCGACCTTTAAGATATCCTAGAAGCCTTGTAGATCACGCACATCATAGCAAGCATAACACCAATCTGCTACAGCAAAATCGCTTGGTGGGGGACACGTACCACTAGGCGCTGCCGCTTCCAGATTGCCTGGCGGGGGACACGTACCGCCAGTCGCTACTGCTTCCAGATTGCCTGGCGGGGTACACGTATCGCCAGTCGCTACACCAGTACTCGCACATTACTGGCTTTAGTTCAGGTTCAAGCACACTTCACAGAGGTTGCTCTCATTTGCTCTCATTCTAGAGTACCCCTCATGAAAAGCATTGCCATCTATAATGTTTTAGGTCTTATAGCATCTCACATGTGCATTCATCCCCTAGTCATATAGACCATCCCAAGCATGCTCAAACAAAATATAAGTAGCAACACTCTAACAATTTTAAGCACATGATCTTATGCACCAATGCAAGTTAATACTGACACCCATGCCTTCACCAAACCAATTCTCCACATGTGACTAATCCAAAGGAATATTCAAATTGATATAGACTTACCACATAACCCTATCATGTTTCGTTAAAAGTTACTTGAACTTATCCAGAGCTTATTCATGTATTTTACACACTCCAAAATCAGCAATATTAAGAAATGTATATCTCTAGCTAATGACCTCCAAATCCAATCTCCACCGTTCAAAGTAAAGAACCACATGTTATGGACCACCTGTCAAAATTTCACCTATATCGGAC